>Ga0099826_10001847_pt1 | contig 13173 bp, 14 predicted proteins | sample Mtrugardesep15_FD_76830 | JGI IMG/M metagenome (GOLD analysis project Ga0099826, IMG submission 76830) | Root nodule microbial communities of legume samples collected from California, USA - M. trunc garden sep15 | ecosystem: Host-associated > Plants > Roots > Nodule | place: USA: California... | reverse complement strand
TTTATGAAGATTTAATGTTTATTTATTCATTAACATGAGATGTTTTTAGAAATGTGATGCCCTGTTTATGTGCTTACTCTGATGCATGATTATCTTTTTAAAGAAATTTTTATGTTGGGAAAATGGGGTGTTACACTTATTCGTATCGGCAGCTAGGCAGAAGTATTGTTTATATCCGTTATCCATAAAAAGATAAAGAAGAACATTGTTTAGGTTCTAAATTCTAATAATTGGAAATTTATATTAAAAAAATGTCATAATAATTGAAAGCCAAATAGTAAGTCATAAGTTAGAGATATGAACAAATTGGATGACTCGTGGCCACGCCTTCTCATATACATCTACTAGGTGACCAGTGTTGGCAAATGTTACACGGGACGCAACCATTGTCGTTGAAGCTTATCATGAGATTAATTGAACTAGAAAACGGTATTTAAAAAACATATTTGAAGATTTTTAGTTTAAACATTCGTAAATTTTGATCGTAAAAAATCGATGATATGTCATGATGGATAATCGAAATTTGCTTAAATTTTTGCATTAATATTTGTGACTTTTGGCTAATCATATATCATAAGATCAAATGATCATCGTTGAAAATACTATTAAATTGTTTAAAGAAGAGTTCTACCGCTTGTTACAGTTGTATCTAACTCAAGAGGTTAATTTTTAAAGATGCATGTAAAGACATCACATTAAAAAAATAGTACGTAATAAGATTCCCTTGTTGTTTTGCTGACTGTGATGCTGACATGCTTGCAACTTGCAATAGATAAGCATGCAAAAGGTTACCTTAACAATCTATCCATCTGTCTTTAGGTTCCAACAACATTAAAGTATAACATTGCATGCAGTTTAGTACTTTATACAACACAATCAACTTAATCATGTTTTCAACAACTACTAAGTCATATACTTCATCACCTTTCATCTCTATCCGAAAAATTTATTCATTTTCCAAACCCAAATTATGTAATATTGTACCATCTTCTTCCACCAAACATTTGTCTTTAGGCTTAGCCACTTCAGCCAGAAACATGTCTGTGTCTTGTAACTACTCTTCAGAAAATGGATCTCACTCTCAGGGATCATCAATTCAGGTTCAAACATGATGATTTTTGTTCTTTTATTTATTTATTTATTCTGTTTTATGTTGTGATTTTGAACCCTTTCATGTTTGGAGAGGTTAATAATTTATCACATGAACTTCAACCTAGCACCCCAAAAAATTGTTTGCATGTATGGATTTGAAAGAAAAATAATAGGAATTTGATTTTTGGTTGTGTTACCAATATGGATATCCTTGATGCTAATGGTGATCAAGATTTTAAGTACGTTTTTAGTGTTTATTTTTTTGCTTTCGCCTCGGTTTTTGACCCACCATAGTGAACGACTAATCCGGCTCATGCGTAGAGGCATGCGCACTGGCCAAACGTTGTTCCCGTTTAGTGTTTAGTTTTGCATGTGACAAAAATTGATAATAAATAAATCGATTTTGTGAAATCGATTCATCTTAAAAGTGAGTTGAATGTAAAGTGATTTTCGTATTCATATAAAAAGTGATTGGACTACAAAACTTCGCCTTACAATGTTTGATTTAAAAAGTGGTCTTGATATTGTGCCAAATTGGGGGTAAGTGACCGAATAAAAGTTAAAATTCTTGTTTTTCACCAAATCATGAGACAATATTTTTTTATTTTAATTTTTTAAGAAACTAAATTAGTCCACCAAAATTATAACCGAGGAGAATCAAATTGAAAAAAAAAACTCCAAAGTCTCAAACCAACACTACCAAATCAATTCAAATAATTCTTTTATCCTAATTAAATATAAACTATCTAAAATACCATTTTACTTTCTACTAAAAAATTATATGTCTCACATATTCTCCCACTCGATATATCTCATTTCACTTCTTTATCTCATTGTTCTCCCATCTTTGTCCGTCTCTCCTCATATCAGGGACGGATGCAACTTGTAGGCTTCATGGGTTTGTGCCCACACAAAATTTTTAAACAATTTTTTTGGTAGTATAATGCATCAATAGTTGACATTTTTACCACATTATCACAAATTATTTATTTCTTGGCCCACACTTATCATCATATATCTCAAACTATTATTAAGAATTAGATGCAAAATCAAGTTCAAGATGACTCGCTAAACGATTGTTTAGTTATTTTTATAGAGACATATCATTCAAAGTTTCCATAATATAAATAATCATAGAGGAAAATTATTAATGCTACAAAATTTTATATATAGTGCACCCACTATTCAAAAATCTTGGATCCGTCACTGCCTCATATGCTCGAGGTTCAACAGTGAATGACTTATTTGTAAATATTTTTTTTTTAAGAAATCAAAATGAAATTATATAACCACACCAAACAGCAATTCCCAAGCACAAGGTGTGTCTAGGAGACCACTAAAAAGTTACAAGATGTCAGTAACACAATAAAACAGAGAAAACACAAGTTAGCCAATACCCAGTCAATCTAAAGGGTTTGACCACCACCTCTGCGTACCATAAACAAACATGACATTTTTAGCTTCCAGTCACCCTAAAGATAACAATTTGACCTTATCTAATAAGCGAGAGACTATAGTAACAATATTATTGAATAAATGATTGTTACGTTCGTTCCATATAACCCAAGAACACAAAAAAATTGTTCTAAATGAACGATTTCTTTTGTTTTTCAGTAAATTAATTATTTTTTCAATTATACCCTCTGATTAATATTACTTGCATCATTCTCAATCTTATATTTTTGTACTTTAAATCTATAGTAAATGTGAGTACAATGCATAATAAAAATATTTTAATAAATATATTATTTCCCCTTTCTTTTATTTACACACTTCTGTTAACTTATGTGAATCGGTCAATTTAGTCCATCATTTCAAGATGGAAGAAGTAAAATTGCAATAAATTTCACAGTTTTGTTTCAATCCAAAAACAACTATCTGCCAAATATCATGACAAAAAATTGTCTGCAACTCAAATGTTTGTCTTGTTCTCCTACTTACTTGTATCAAACGGACCTTTATAAACAAAATAGTACAACAATACATATTTAAAGGAGAGAGACGTATAGGAAAAAAAAAAGGCAATGCCAAATTTCCTTGGCATTAATAGTTGAATGAGGTAAACGAAAACACGGCAAGATGGTAAAGATCTCTTTCGATTTAATCATATATGTTTTAGGTTTCAAACCAACTTTGGAAATAAATTTTTAACAAGTTAAATTAATCCATCCAAATTGACACAAGAACGAACCGAATCTAAGACTTAAATAGGAGTACATTTTCATGTCTCAAACCAATAGCATCAGATCAACCTAAATAAATCAACGATGTTAAATTTTAAATAGAGTTTTCTCATCCATTATTATCTTAGTGGACTCGAGGATTATTCTTTAGAGACGAGTTGAGTTTAAAAAACAAAATAGTTGAACGTGGTACGTAATAAGATTCCCTTCCCTTTTGGTGGTTTTGCTGACGGTGCTTGCATCTTGCAATAGATAAGTATGCAGAAGGTACCATAACAATCCATCTTTCTTTGTTTATTCCACAACAACATTAAAATAACATTGCATGCACTTTAGCTTATAGTACAAAACAAACCACTTAACCATGTTTTTAACAGTAACTAAGTCTTATACTTCATCAACTTTCATCTCTCTCCGCAAATTTTCATCCTTTTCCAAAACCAAATTGGGGAATATTGTACCATCTTCTTCCACCAAACGTTTGACTTTAGGTTTATCCACTTCAACCAGAAACATGTCTGTGTCTTGTACGTACTCATCAGAAAATGGATCACACTCTCGAGGATCATCAATTCAGGTTCACACGTGATTTTTTTTTTATTTTTTATTCTTTTATTTATTTGTTCTGTTTCATAATAAGAATTATGAATTCTTGTTTGGTGTTTTGATTCTGAAATTCCTAAAATTATTCATGTTTGGAGTGTTAATAATTTATCACATACCCTTTATCCTAACTCACACGCATACAAAAGAAATTGTTTGCATGTACGGTTTTAAAAGAAGAAGAAAAAAAAAATTAGAAATTTGATTTTTTGTTTTGTTAGAAATTAGAAATTTGCTAACAGTGATCAAGACTTTGTGCATGTTTGAATTCACGGTGGATTTGATATAGTGGCAACGTGATTCCAAGTGCATATTTGGTATGGAGTTTGGGGGAAATATCTGTAGTGAACCTATTAGCTTAGTATGATTTGCGACAAAATCAATTCCACTCGAGAACATTCAAAGGCGTCAAAATCATTTATGCACCTCTATAATCACTTCTTCCTCCTCCAAAACCAAAAGTGGACCCAAGAATTTCTGCTACGCGATTTGGGTGGTGCGTCAATTTTTTTACAGAAATTCCCCGCACTATCGGGGATCATGTTGCGGTCTGCACGAGTTATTTAGAACCTTGATAGCGATAATGAATCTGAGAATTTGTTCTATATATTTTTGGTCCTGTTCTGGATTCTTTTTTAATGGGGTTTGGATTATGAGTTTCTCAAGTGTTAATGTGATTTCTATGTATGTAGGGGGGTGAAGCCTTTTTCAGGGGTGTGTTGGAGAGTATGCAGTCGGTGTACTTGAACAGAAATCCTACAGCAAACGCAATATTGGACCTTGTTCACTCTGTCGAGAACAACTCCTTATGCTATGATCATCTTGCATTCAGGACATTTGGGGTACTTCTCTCATTTACTTCCTTCCTTCGCATACATAGTTTTCTCGGTTGCTCGATTATACTTTGTTAGCTCAGTTATTGTGTCCTGTGCACTTGATTATAGGTGAAAGGTTATGGAATTGACTCCATGGCTGGTTTTTTCCTGGATTATGGCTATACGCAACGAGAGGAGCTGAGATTTCCAGGGAAAAAATTGAGGGCATTGTGGTTCTCACCTCCTGCTGATTCACTTTCTGGCAGTGGTACTGGCATGAATGGTCCCTTGCCAAGAATTTTTATATCAGAGCTATTGGTAGATCAGATGAGTCCACAAACTCAGGTATGTTGGTGAGAACGAATATCAATTAGTGTTTTTCAGCGTCTATTCTCCAAAAATTACAATGATTGTTATGGAGGACGTGGTTTAGTCGCTCTTATTTGCAGTTAGTTTCAAAAGTAAGCACAGTAATAATATGATTATAGTGGTTAAGCTTGTTTTTATGTTGAAATTGGAACGGCTTTTTATGTTTTCAGCTCTAGATATACTAAAATGACATGATGTTGTAAAGCATATTGCAAATATTTATGAGATTCACTTTAGTGTTTGAGGCTTTGAGGAGGCATATGCTAATTTTCATTATCTTTTTTCTCACCATTTGAATCGTAGATTCACTTGCACAATTCCAATCGTAGATATAATGCGTACGATTTTCTTGGTACAGTGCTTGCCAAACCATGATTTGTTGTATGACTAGTAGCTCATTTATATAACAATGGTCATTTTAGAAACAGAGAGAAACGGGGTTTTGATTTCTCAGTGTTAGATATGACACTTAAGTGCTTAACAATATATTAGGTGTTGGTACACATATAGTATAATATTGTTCATAATGAGATATTTTATTTCTGAAATCCATATCTGTAGACTGTAGTCATATGCAGTATTGCATTGCATGACACCAATGGTTTATCCTTTAATCTCCCTTGCATTGTAGCATTCAGAAATCTGTTTGTACTAAAAGAATGTTGAAATTTTCATACAGGAAATAATTAGGAAATGCACTGAATCATCCGGTAATGGAAAAAAGTATGCAGCTCTTGCGAGTTCCTTGGGACATTTAACATGGGAAAAACCCTTATATTCAGAGTTTCAACAATTGGCAAGGTATTAGTATCTCTCCACCTAAAAATGCTATTTGAAGAAAGTATCTTCTTTTTTCAAGCACTGTTTCACTTCTGGTTTATTGATACTAGAGAGAGTGAGTATGCTGCGTGGACGCTAGTCAATGGTCATGCACTGAACCATGTCACTATTTCCACTCATCGGCTGAAAACACATTTGCGGGATATAAAAAACTTGAACAAGTTTCTTGAGGAGAATGGATTCAAATTGAATTCTGAAGGAGGAGTATTGAAAGGTATGTATCTTTGTTTATTACTCTGCAAGTATAAAATATTGTGGATACTTTCTAACCAAAGTTAAAGAATTCAATGTGTAAATTTAAGTCAATCTATTGCTAGTCTGTTTCTGATTTAGGAAATAAGCCCGTTTAAATTTAAAGTTCTAAGTATTTCGAATAATTAAAACCGGTTGTTAATTGTTCTGCATAGATTTTCTCATTGATAGGCTTTAGCATTTAGAATTGGGAAAAGGAATTTTTCGGTATGTTATGTACTGCGTTCTCTCAAACTTATAGCTAAAAAACTTGAAGTTGAAGTTGTTTTTCACATTACTGTCAAGGATCATGCGAATGACTTGAATATTTCCTCCATTTCCAGTGAGCCCTGATGGCCTTCTCCAGCAAAGTTCAACTGTAGCAGATTCAGTTTCTTTCCAATTTTCTGATGGTATAACTGAGTCAGTTCCATGCTCCTACATTGAATTTGCAGAGCGTCTCGTGCTGCCGCAGTATGAAAATTTACCTCACACAGAGGTAAGCAGCGTTCTTTCTCTTAATTTAACTTTTGGATTGTAATTCTCATCTCTGATTTTTATGGATGAGACTGATCTGTCTTTCGTTTAGGACAAATTTGTGGACTACTTTAAGAATTTGAATGATATGTGTATTTGCATATTGAGGGCATGTTTGGATTGATGGTGGGATTAGTAGAATCACGGTGAGTCACCGTGATTTTTGCAAAACCTACACTTTGGAGCTTCATAAAATCACGGTGCCACAGTGATTTTGCTGAATTCACTATCAATCCAAACACACACTTAGTCGTTTTCTGTAGGATTGCTAATTCTTCTTGTTACTATAATGAAACAGATTAAAGAGTTCCATAGGAGGGATGGCTTTGAGGTAGCAAGTGCTGATAAGATCTTTGAGAGCACATCCAAGGAACAAGTGAGCAGAGTAGGCTCTTAGGAGGCTTCGTTTCAGAGTGCACCGTGATCATGTACATATACCAACTTTCCCTTTGGGGAAGAGAAAACATTTTAGACCCATAATGTGTATAGTGCATGATTCAATTGGGTTTAATAATTTAGCAAAAATAGTTACTTGGTCACCTCAAAATCAAATAATGTATGCTTTTCATCAATTTCTGTTTTGCTTCTTATCTAATCAGTGCTAGGCAAAGTGAAGAATCTGTACTTTTTTTAGCTCGTTGAGATGGGGAAGATTGATGTTCTTAATACATGCAAATGAATGGTTCAAAGAGAGAGTAACAATTCATATAAACGGATAAATAGTTTTAATATATAAACTGCAAATCAGAAAGACAAACAAAAGATAACATCAAGATAAAGCTGAATTATTACTTATTAGCATCAGCTAACAAGGTCTTTAACAATAAAGGAAGAGGGTAATTGAATTGATGCACTTCTGATTGGAGGATTTAGACTTGGCCTGCTACACTTGACCAAGAGCTGAGTCCCTTAAGCATCGAGTCTTGAGTTTGATTGCGGAGAGTGCGTGGAAAATATTTTGTTGGGAGAAATAGTGTCTACTTCTACCTTGTTGATCCCTATGTCTTGAGTAGAATTAGGTTTTGGCATGATTCACCGTTCATTTAAAAATGATATTTGTACCACCATTTCCTTCCAAGAACATTCGGATGCCAAACTTAGCATTCAAAACTTGAAGGGCAGTGTTGGAGTCAGCTAATAAAATAACCTCTCCAATTCCATATCTATGTCAAACTTGGATAAAGTGAACACTTTTGACCTTGTGTTTCATAGCTTCTTCAAAAATCACCTCCAATAACTGCATTACAAGAATGAAAAAGGTTGTTTAAAGCAGATTGACCACATCATCTTGTGGAATTGCCATTTCATCAAATGAATGTGTGAAATCATGCATGCCACCTCTCCATAAATTTGACAATCAATTAAATATGTTTTTAATTTTTATTTAGTTCTTCCAAAACACTATTCATTTTTGGCTTAAATCTCTAGTTTTTAAAAAGATATCTAAAATATTGGACAATTTTTTGAAGGAATAAATAAAATTGAAAAAATCATAATTGGCGAAAACATTCCAAACACCAAACGTAATAGAAGTGAGGAGCCAAAACATTATTTGGCGCGATGAGAAAAAGCGGAATCGGGGGGATTACCAAGTTCCTCATCGTAGCCGGAGTTGGTATTACTACTACACCCCCTATATTCTTTTTTGTTGTTCTCGTCTATCTTCGTTGCTTTCAGGTTGCTCCGCCACCGTCTTTTTCATTCGCGGCCTGCAGGTATCATCAGTATATGCGCTATTCATAATTTTAGGATTTGTTTCTGAACTGAAATATATATTTTTTATTCTAGTTTCTCGTAAAAGGATTGCTCAACTCCCAAGGTGAACGTGATTCCACTCATGCTCAGGTAGGTAACACACAATCTCCTTCATTATGATTTATAATTGACTGTTGATTCTTTTTCTCAGGAGGATTTGGCTTCTCACAATGACAATGCCAGTCAAGTATCAAGCTTAATTTCGGTATTGTCTATTCTTTCTACCATATAACTTGTTCCCCCACTTTATTCATTCTCCCCACTATAACCATATCCTATACAGCTTGCTTGAGTACACCTAAAATGGTCAACCATCTGTACCGGATCATCCTTGTACTGTCCGCTATGAAGCACGGACATCTTTAAGATTCCGACACTCCTACGACAAGTGTCAAACAAGTGTCCTAACTAAGTTGTTTCATTCTTTACTTCAACACTTCTTGGACTGGTGTCCGACACTTATACAACACTTAGCGTGTCCGACAATTTAGATAAATATCTGGATTTTTTTCTCTGCGCCCACACACAGTAGATTTAATTGCTCAAGTTAGATGAATATGTATATATTTTGATTAGTTAGATCTTTTATAAATAAATTAATATATAGGTAGTGGTGTCGGTATCCTATGTTTTTTACATTAGTGGTGTCGACTTGTCCGTGTCAGTGTCATGTTAAGTGTTTGTGTCGGAGTCCGTGTTTCATAGTCTGTACGTATTAATCCGTACCTATTTTTACTTGGTTGATTCGACATGGTGGATACAACAAAGACGTGCGGGCGGTGAAAAGATTGCATTAAATATTTTGATTTTTTATTGTATTTCAATTATCTCTTTGTTTTTGATGAAAATAGTGGAGGCAATGGACAAAAAAGTAAATCTCTAAAGCATAATGATAGAAGTGTGGTTAAACACATGGTTAAAATATGAATAGTATTATACTATTTTTTATTGTAATTGAGTTTTTTTCCCACAGTATATGTTTTTTCAAAAACGACATTGGTAATTCACTCAAAAAATAATTTGTCTGATACTTCATATCAATGAACCTGTACCTATGCATCATAGAACATTATCTGACTCATCTTTGATGTAAAATAAATTTTCATTTTCAATAGAATATGTAGTAAATGCCAACTCAATTTTCTCTAAAATCAATCGGCTACATTGATTTGGAATTAGGTATGCCTTTTCATATCCCCAATAGATTTGGAAACTAGCATGTAATTTTGCAATCAACTTTTTTGTTTCCTTTATCTGAAAGATCTTTTTATAATTTTGTTTCTAACGCAAGTCATATCACATTACCGTATCACGTAAAAGATTTTATTACTAGAATAACTTCTTTGTACTGCAGATCTTGATATGAAAATGGTTAATTTTGTTGTGCCTAAAGAAATTACTGATTTAATGGTCTGGTTGCAGGATGATACAGATAATACATTCGGTAGTTGGGAATATTTTGCGGACAATTTCATTGACAAACGCTGGAAATTGCGTGAAATGTTACAGGTGGGGATTACATTTATCAGTGGCTTTTGTTGTTTATCATTCTATAATTACTTCTTGTTGCAGAATATGCAAATTATATTTGGTTACGACTATCATTTGTTATTTGTTGTGTGTTGCCGAGGGCGAGAAACATAGAGTACTATTACTCATGCTTACTAAACCCGCATAGGACTACACTATTATTTTCTCTTCCACTGACATTTGTACTTAACTGAACTGTAATCGTTTAGTTACAACTGGATGGTTAAACTATAGTTAGATAGTTAACTATTATATTTATGACTGTTATTGAGTCTATATACATCTGAGTCATCGTTGATGTAAAGTAACTTTTCATTTTCAATAGAGTAATCTTTAAATGCCGACACAGTTCTCTCCCTAACCAAATAAGAGTCCTTCATAGAGTCATATAGTTGAACTAGGTCTCACACTTCTACCACCAGCCTCCCTACGTTCTTAATTTCGGATCATGCCTTCTTCACTAGCGTGTACCTTATTAATAGATTACCAACTTCCTCTCTTAAGTTTGAGATCCCCTATGTTAAATTATTCTAACAACAACCTGATTTTCAATTCCTTATGGTTTTTGGGTGTGCATGTTCCCTCTGCATAGGCCTTTTAACAAATACAAGCTGTAATTTAAGGTTCCAAGACTAGAGTGTCTTGTTGTATGTCATTTTCAACGAGTCAATGTTCCCTTAAACTCAGTGCTATGCCTTTCTTCCAGTTTTGTGTATGCTTTTACACATCTGATTTCTGGTTTCATCACTCTAATAATCATCCTATCCTGTAGGCATCACACCACCTTTCCCAACTCCAAATAACTCTCTCTTCACAACTCCCAATCTATACCAACCTTCTTTTTAAGCCATGTCATGTCACATTACCGCTTGGCGTAAAATATTTAAATGCTAGAATAATTTCTTTGTACTGCATATCTTGGTTTAAAATGATTAATTTTGTTTTGCCTAAAGAAACTACTGATGTAATGGTCTGGTTGCAGGATGATACAGATCATATGTTTGATAGTTGGGAATATTTTGTGGACAATTACTATGACAAACCCTAGAAAATTCGGGAATTCTTAAAGGTTGGGATTACATTTATCAGCAGTTTTTGTTGTTTATCATCCTATAATAACTTCTTATTGCAGAATATGTAAAATATATTTGGTTTTGACTATCATTTGTTATTTGTTGTGTGAGGGCAAGAAACCTACAGTACAATACTCAGGCTGACTAAACCCACCTACATAGGACTACACTATTATTTTCTCTTCCATTGGCAGTGTTACCTTACCGCAATCATTTAGTTTCAACTGGATGATTAACTATTGTTAAATAGTTAGCCATTATAGTTATGACTGTTATTGACTCTAATATACATCTGAGTCATCATTGATGTAAAGTAGCTTTTTAATTCCTTATGGTTTTTGGGTGTGCATGTTTCCCTCGTCTTAGGCCTTACATACAAGCTTCAATTTAGGCCCCAATAGTGTCTTTCTATCTCATTTTCAATGAGTCAAGGTTCCCTTGAACTCAGTCTCAGACCCACCTTCCAGTTTCGCGTATGCTTTTACGCATCTGATTTCTGGTCATCTCTCTCATAATCATTCTTTTATTCCTCCTGTAGGCATCACACCACCTTCTCCAACTCTTAATAACTCCTTCCCCAACTCTTAATAACTCTCACCTCTCACAACTGCCAATCTATACCACAACCTTCTCCTGCCCTTACTGCTCCCACTGCTGTCCTCAAATACTGTTCCCCAGTCCTCTCAACCTCTCTGGCTTTGAATCTTCACAAAAGCATTTAGTGCATAAGTTGCACAAGGCTATATATGGCTTAAAACAGATTCCACAGTCCTGGTTTGATAGGCTGAAACCAACACTCCTGTAGTTTTTATTAAGAGCCACCCATCCTTCTTCCTTTATTCCATGAGATCCTCCATCATTTACACGCGTGTTCATGTAGATGACATAACTGTCCCAGGCAATTATTCTGCAATACAAACAACTTTAACTTTTAAGCTTAATGCAGTATTTTCTGAATTTGAGTACTAGAATTATTTGTATGCACGACTGATATTGGTATGGAAATGGTCAATTTTGTTGCGCCAAAAGAGACACTGATTTAATAGCCTGGTTGCAGGAAGATACAGATCATATATTCAATTATTCGGAATATTTCTTGGACATTTTTGAAGACAAACCCTGGAGGGATGAATTTCTACGGGAGGGGACTAAATTTATCAGTGGTAATTATGTTCACTTTTGCTAATTTGCGATCCTATTATAATATGTTCTTTCTGAATGTGCAAATTATATTTGGTATGATATAAAATTAGGAACATCTAAGTTTAGTCCTTACTTAATTTTAATAGGTTTTTTAGTCCTTACAAAAAAAATTACTTCTAATTTTAGTCTCTGTTACAACAAAGTTTGTTTAATTATCCTTAAACTCTTAAATTTCTGAACGATTTTTTTAAGACAAGTTTAGAGCACTATGAAAGGTTCATTTACCAAAGTTTAGATTTTTTTAACATGAAACGAATTAAATATGAATTTTTTAAAACGGCAAGAGTCAATAAAATTAATAAAATCTGGACGTAGAAATCAAATTTTGCGACAATTTTTTCAGAGGAACTTTTAGTAATGTTCTTAACACGTCTGCAAAAAATTGTTTAAAAACTCAAGAGTTTAAGCATAAATTAAACAAATTTGAATTGAGGAGGGACTAATACTGAGTGCAGAATTTTTTTTTAAGAACTAAAAAAACTATTAAAATTAAATAAGGACTAAACTTAAAAGGTCTCAATTTTATAGGGACAAAATCATATTTAACCCTTCCTTGTTGGTGACGGCGAGGAACCTTTATGAGCTTGAAGATCTTGTTCTTTTTTTATTTACAAAAACATTTTCTATTTTTAGCACACCGTTTTTTATTATAGAAATTTTTTCTAATTATTACAGAAATTACCATCTTATTTTCACTCTGTACACTTTTTTTTTTTAATTATAGAAAACTGCGAAAACATAACTGTTTTAGGATAACTTAGTGTAAACATTCATATGTACCAACCAAAGAAACCAAGTGTGAAGTGTAAACACGGTGGTGTATTTGTAGTCGGTTAGGCTGACTCGTGACTCTAAAATTTGATAAAGTGTGAAATTAATTTTATATATATATATATATATATATATATATATATATATATATATATATATATATATATATAT
>Ga0099826_10001846_pt1 | contig 13175 bp, 5 predicted proteins | sample Mtrugardesep15_FD_76830 | JGI IMG/M metagenome (GOLD analysis project Ga0099826, IMG submission 76830) | Root nodule microbial communities of legume samples collected from California, USA - M. trunc garden sep15 | ecosystem: Host-associated > Plants > Roots > Nodule | place: USA: California... | reverse complement strand
TCGATTTTGTACAGTCAAAATTCATGAAGGTCCAAAACGAAAAATCTTCAAATTACAAGGACGAAATCCAAAAAAAATATTTTGCAGGGGGTAAAACTGGAAATGGCTTATATTACAGGGGGGTAAAGACATATTAACCCTTTAGTTTAATAGTAACATGTAGCCATACATAAAGGGCTTCTTTGTAGTTAGGTTGAAAACTCAAGGGCGGTTCGGTGACGGTATAAGCTGTTTGTGATGACAGGAACTGAGTTAGAAAGTGTTTAGAAAGAACATAAATTGAATTAAATATGACAAAACAATTTTGAATCAAGGAAAACAGCTAACTTTTTTTGGGTTGGAGAAATAGAGATAAGATAAATAAAACTAAGACGTGAATTAGAAGTATTTGAATGGAAAAATGAACATTAAACGATAAAATATAGAGATCGTTTGTTACGAATTAAAATAAAAGTGATTTTGACATAAAATAATTTAGAGATTACATTTTAGAGATTTTATGAAAAATTAAAATCTATTTTGTGTTTGTTTACCGTAACAAAAATCACATTTTTTAAACGAATAATCTAGTTTGTTTGAATACAACTATATAGAAGGGATTTTTTGTTACAATATTAGTTCAATATGTTAAATTATATTTTCTCTCATCTAAAAAAATATATTTTTTGAGAAGCTGCTTTTAACGGCTTCTCATTCGAATCTGTTTGTAAATTTTTTTTAGATTTTGATTTTTTTTTAAAATCTGTAACAAACAGATACAAAACTCTTAAAAATGATTATTTATTTAAAAAAATGATTTTTTTCTTAAAAAAAAAACTATAACAAACGTGCTCATAATGTCCTACTTAATTGTGTAGTTATTGTTAGTTCAATGTATCAATCATTCAAACTTTCCTCATAACCCGACATTAATTTATTAATGAGATTAGAGACGGTGGATCCTCATTTCCCTCTAGCCATTGTTCACATATTAGTTTACTTAAGTGGTCATTTTACATACATATCACGTATTCATTTTATTTTTTATTTTAATGTCTGATAAGCATTTATTTACTCCAACACAACAAATCTTGAAAAATCATTTCATTCTTAATATTGAATTCATACATTAGTTTTTAGGAAATACCATTTTCCATGGGTCACGAATGCCAAAATCCATAATAAACATGAATTACACAAGTAATAGCCGTGTTTTCTACCAAACACTAGTTTTTTACATATTAAAAAATAATGTTTGGAATAACCGTTTAGTGATCGTGGTTTTCGTTTGTTTTATTTTTGTAGTAAATAGTATTGCTCTTAATTTTTTATATGAAATATAATGAAAGAAGATAAATAAAGAATACAATGAAACCACATTTATGCAAGAGAGGGACAATGTTTGTATGAAGTCTTGCATCTCAATAGCAATCCTTCTTATTTCTTCTTAGACTTTTGATTTTGGTTTGATAGTGTTGTTTTTCAAATTACCATAGAACATGCACTTCCTATTTTTTTCCCTGCGACTATTCTGAAACTGGCTTTAGTGCTTAACCAAGTACATATGTAGAATACAGTCCTCTTTCAAACACTTTTAAATTAAATACAAGTACAAGTACAGTTACTAAACATTTGATTTGAAGTTGAACCCTTTCCGTAGGTTGGTACCCACCCCACCTTGCGACTGCTATGTAAACTATTCTTCGTTTTGTCCCTATTTGCGGACAACAACAGTGACTTTATCAATGCCCCACCTTCGTCTTTGGTTTACACTATATTGACCTTCTAAAGTAATCCAAAAAAAAAATTGACCTTCTAGAATTCTATCGAAAAAAATACTAGTAATATCAATTCTATCAAAATAGGTTGACCTTCTAGAATATGCAATGGTTTTAAATAATATAATTGTAATTATTCATTTCAAAACGTTGTTAAAAATAGACCTTCTAATATTAGGATAAATGACATGCTATTAAGAAGTTTTTGTGTTGCACCTCATGTATCATTTATATTAGTTCAAGTTGATCTAGACTTGCATTTCTTAAGCAATGTCTTGTGTTTGAGGATTATCTACGAAAAATTGTAGTTGAAAAATGAGATTTTATTAAAGGTGGTCCTACATGTTCTCCAAAATACTATTTCACCTCCACTTTATAATTAAAGTGTCATGCTCTTTTAGCGATGTATTCTTCTACCCCACAATTAGATGTATTTAACCCAACATTTAGCATAGTCCTATCCGAGCGCCCGAGTCATCTATTTAATAGGGTTTAATCTATTGGTTCTACAAGATTGGGTTTAACGACAACATAGAGTCTGGTACTAAATCAACAAGTATATTTCCTTAGCAACAAACATATTTTTTTAGAATACTTTATCAAATATCCAATGTATTCTAAAATTTACGCTTTTATTTTATTAATGGCTCATTTTTATTATTAGAGTCGAGCTTTCAACTTGACTGGGTCACATGTGTCTAACATTGAAACACTTATAATTCGATGATTATTCGTCCCACGTAGCTCTAAAGTACCCATAATGAATAAAGTTGCTCCCCTATTTTTATAGAGTTTCTTTTCCTACCCTTCTCACCTCATTCAGATTATGAAATTTAAAATGTATAGGTTTTGAAGTTTATTTTCTACGTGTTTTCACAATGTTAGAATTATAAATCAAAAATATTCACACAAAAAACACAAAGTAAATTGAAAAAAGAAAATCTCTTTAATTTTATATGTTCACAAACATGGTGGTCCAATGAAAACATCCAACACAAACCAACTTAACGAAGATTGTTAATTAACATTAAACAAATTTCTCTCTCTTCCTCCTTCTCTCTTGTGAGTTGTCACCAAAATCCTAGTTTTTTCTCTTCATCCACCAAAGAGGGGTGATTTATGGTCAATTTTTGACCCAAAATCACCCCTCTAACTCGTTTTTCTATTTCCCTTTTATTGAAATAAGTGATTTTCACATCTATTTTGTTTTTTCCTTCGCGATTTCGTCGTCTTTGTGCGACGTTGTTTGTCTTTTGTGTTTCATTCAAGTATTTGTTTGATTCAGATTGTCAGATCAACTTCGATCCAGTGCAAATCAAATCAAAGACTTTGGAGTCATCAACGTTGCAGATCCGGAGACCTGGGTATTTCAGAGACTTAAATATAGTCATATGTGTAGGCTTTAGTACTTTGCCGTTTTCTGCTATTAACATGGATGTTGTGAGTTTGTTCACAGATTCATCCTTTTTGTTTTTAGCAATTTTCATTGTATTGATGTACTATATCAATTCGAATGAATGAATATCGTTTCTTTTTGTCGAAAAAAAAAAACTTAAGGAAGATTGTTCAATTATTTCCTCTAAAAAAACAAAATTTGTTCAATTATCAATTTCAGTAAAAAAAATAAAAAAATATGAATCTTATTCTTGACTAAGAAGTAATGGAAGTTTAAGCAAAGGGATGATATAAAAACGTAACAAAGAAAAACATAAGGCATTCTAAAATCATCACCGAAACCCTAGACAAGTTTCACCATCGTCTTCCTCCAAAATAATCAACTTCAATCTTTCTTCAGTTTATTCAGTTCACCTTTTTTTTATATCTTTTCAATTTTCACTCACCGAAGCTTCACGGTTCCTTCAATTTTCTGGTCTATGCAAAACCCTAATTTGACTGATTTGAAACCCTACAAAGTTTAACCTAAACCCTGAAATTCACAATGAAAAGGAAGAAATCTTCACAACAAACGATTTCAGCAACCCATTCAGATTTACCTGATGAGTGCTGGGAATCTATCTTCAAATTGGTCGTCAAGGGCAAGGACGAAAACAACAACCGTCGCAACTTGAATTATCTCTCAGTCGTCTCCAAACAGTTCCTCTCCATTACCTATCGTCTCCGATTCTCACTCAATGTCTACGATCCGACAGAGCTACGTCGCCTCTTCCAAAGATACACCAACCTCACCTCCATCAACTTCTCACGCTCCTACACTGATCTCGATAAGGTTCTTTGCATAATCTCTCGTTTCCCATTGAAACTCACATCACTCAATCTCTCCAACCAATCCACTATTCCCGCAAATGGGTTGCGAGCTTTCTCCAAAAGCATTACAACTTTGACTTCTCTCACTTGTTCCAAATTTTTTAGTTTTAATGCAACTGACTTGATCCTTATCGCGGAATGTTTCCCTTTGCTCGAAGAACTCGACCTCAGTTACCCCTCAGTCTGCAAAAATTACAATAGCTATCTTGATGGGGTAAAGGCTCTTTCAAAAACACTTTTCAAACTCCGTAAGGTTAATCTTTCTGGCTTTCCCAAAATCGAACAATCACTTTTCCACTTGTTGAGGAATTGTAAGCTTCTTCGAGAGGTCATCATGTTTGGTTGTAAGGAAATAACAACTATAACTAAAATTGCTTCTGCTCTCCGTGAAAGACCAACATTGACGTCTTTATCCTTTTCCACTATTCCTCACCGGTGGTACATTCCTTCAACTTTTATTAACTCATTGGTGAGTTTGAAAGGTTTGACTTGTCTTGATTTGAAGTATTTGGAAATCTCGGATGAGTTACTCTACTCTACTGCAAGGGAAGGTCTTCCTTTGACAAGTCTTGTCCTTCAATCTTGCACCGGCTATAGTTATGTCGGGATGTTTTGCATGTTATCCAAGTGTCAAAAAATCCAACATTTGGATCTTCAAAATGCTATTTTTTTAAATGATCAACATGTTATAAATTTGTCTTTGCTTCTTGGTGATTTAGTGTCCATAAATCTTAGTCATTGTCGTAAGATCACAAAATCGGCATTGTTTACACTCGCTAAGAATTGTCCTTCACTTTGTGAGATCAAAATGGAAAGAATAGGGAATGAGACTGTAGAGAATTCTGAATCTTCGACGGAGCTTGGTGTATACCCTCAATTAAAGTCTCTCTATTTGTGTAATAATTCATGGTTAAGTGATGAAAACATCATAACGTTTGCATCAATTTTCCCCAATTTGCAGCTACTTGATTTGAGTTCTTGCGATCGAATATCTAAAGCTATTTGTCAAGTTTTAAGGAGATGTTGTAGTATTAGGCATTTGAACTTAGCCGAGTTTCAAGAGTGAAGCTAATTGGAATGAACTTTGTAGTTCCCAAGCTAGAGGTGTTGAACTTGTCATTTACAAAAGTTAAAGATAAAACACTCTTTGTGATCTCGAAGAATTGTCGTGGGCTTTTGCAACTAATACTGAAACATTGTGATAATGTCACGGACAAGGGAGTGAAACATGTGGAAGAAAACTGCACACAACTAATGCCTTCCTGGCTAGTATTTTAAAAGTCATGTAATGAAAGTTTGTTCTATGTAAGTTGTTTTTTTTCTCGATTAGCATGCACACTCTAATTATGCCATTTTGGAATGGTGATTTTGCTTTATGTAACTCTGGTTTTTATTCCTCCACTACTATACTATGGCAGACTTGATGTAATTCTGGTTTTTATTCGGCCAATACTATGGCTGACTTATGTAATTCTAATTTTAATTTAGCAACTACTATGGAAGATTTGATATGTAAATTCTGGTTTGATCAAGTGTATAAAATTCTGGTTTGATCATGTATTATATATATATTCTAATTTGATCATGTCTATAAAAAAAAATTTGGTTTAACCAGGTCTAAAAGTTCTGGTTTGTTCATGTCTAAAAAATTCTTTAGCAAGGGTTGATCCCTCTTCTTTGCTCACAGCCCTTACAGAATCCTAAAAATAGATAAATAAACAATAACAGAAATTAGAGAAATGCAATAAGAGGGACAATAACAGCAATCTTGGAAAACCTCACATGATAAGATCCATTCATAGGAGCCCTGGAAAGCTAAGGGAGGAATCATGATCTTAACCTCTGCTATTGCAATGTGCATTTGTAAATGACATTTATGCTAATCGAGGTTTTAATAGTCAAATGTATCTATGTCCACAAGGTTGAAAGTATCCAGTGGAACTGTAAATCATTGGCTGAAATCGGTTGCTTAGACAACATGATGCCCCCTAAAGGTTTGCATGTAATAATTTGCATATTCACTGAATTGTCATTCATTTCAAAAGCAAATTCTACATGGATGCAATGGAAGTGTGTTAAGATATCAAGCAGGCGACATATAAAAGGATCTCTAATTGCATTTAATCTGACTGGTTATACAAGGATCCAACATTCCAATGGATGCATTGAATATCATGATGACAATAGCAGATAACTTAGAATGTTCGACTTTCAATGCACCTTACACTCAGGACTAAAATTTAGAGTGTGATCCGATAGCATATGCCCCAAAAAATCTTAGATAGACTCTAATACCATCTTAATATTTGGGCTTGTCTAACTCAACCATATAAAATTCACTTGTAAGGTGAGAATTGCATCTCACCTTCGAGTTTGATTATCCGTTTTCTGAAATGGAATTGCTTTAGTTCCTATAGTCAGGCTAAGGCTCTGACTCAGTCATAAGCTATCATCCAGTTGTCCCCCCTCCCCTTCGTTCTCTAGTGCTATATCTTGTTCGCTAAATTCCTTCGCGATACCCCTTCATCACGTCTTCGGCAACCAAAAACCTAGCCTTGAAAGTTTTTATCACTTCACCGGATGAATGGATTAACTCTCTTTTCAGTTTCAGTGAGGACAGTCCTTACTATCCTAGAAGCGGTTCCTTTTCATATCCCGCTTTGAATCAACTACACTCACCGTGGTTAGCATATCTGGCTCTCGTCCTGCTTCAGTATCTAATTTTACCTCCCCTTCCGAGTGATTACTGCTTCCTTTTTATTGATTAGTTAGCCTATAATTTTACATATAAATTTTGTTTGTACATTTTTATTGTATCTGGTGGAGAAGTTCCCAACCAATGTATGATGCAGGTAAACCAGCTTTTTCAAGTGTCAACTCAATTGACTGTGGCTCATTTCTTATTTCAAATTTTGAACACTTATTTGCCATTCATATGAATACATCTTAGGAATAGGATGTATCATGCACACTTCTTTAGTGATGTACCATGCACACTTTTTTCTTGTGTCCACTTTCTATAGCTAATCACTCGTCTTATCATTTAATTTATGACTTGAATATTGAATTATTGTGTTCAAACATTAGCTTAATTTTTGTTATGTATTCTTTTTAGTTAACAATGTTGTGATTTTATTGGTAAAATACTAAGATTCACGGTAAGACTTGTTTCACGATTCGAAAAATAAGTGTTATTTCTTATTCACGAAGGTAGATTTACATGTAATAGTACAACGTCAGGAGAATCATCAAAAGGAATACAAAATCTTCTATCGGTCCAATCGACATATCGCAAATATAGCATCACTCCAAATTACTATAACATTTTGAAATCAAGATCCTGCATCATTCGTTTATGTTGATAAAAGGAAACAATTTTTACTACATTCGTGAAATATTATCATATTACAACTTCAATTCAAAAAATATAATTAGTTCACAACCCTGACGTGAGTAAGACAATGGCGTTAAACCCAACATAAATCTTGGACATGCAACTATAATGTTATAAGAGAGGAGACTGGGGTTGGCAGCCACCACCCTTAAATGCTTGGAAATAGGATGTTGGGAGATCATCAAAAGGAAAACCAGGTCAAGTTGGTATTGGATGAATGTTACGACATGATCACATGAATCTGGTCTAACATTAGCTCAATTCGAAGTTTCAATTGGCCATATCAACCATATGTTTTCCTAAATTGACAAAATTGGTGAATACATCGCACCAACAACTTAGTTAATTTTCCCCTGATCTTATTATCATAATTGTTGGTTTGACCAACTCCAGAATGTATTCCTATTACTCTGAACTCAATAAAAGCAAAATAATAATTGAAATTGTTGGTAAAAATATAAGAAAATGTCAACTAATTTATCCATATTTAATGTTATTATTTAAGAAGTAAAAACTTTGTAGAACACCTTCAAAAAGGTCTATAACATTATGAATAATTCAAAAATGTCCTTGACTCTATTAAATTATCAATGCTTTTTTTTTTTCCATTGGACTAAAATCCTTCAATTAGAGAATTTTGCAGGATTTAAATAAATATCTAAAATTTCTTTTCTCTATTGTATTCACAAAAGTCGAAACAAATAGAATAGTACTCAAGAGTATTTTACCCTACCCTTTCCAAAAACACTCCCCGATTAGGTGAGGGATCCTCCTAGTCCTCCCTTTCTCCTCCTCCCCTCCCTCTCCTCCAAAACTCTCCACTCTTATCCTCGTAAGTAACTTCCAAACAAAACCTTTAGGATGGTGTTTGGTATTCCTTCACAAATTTTTTAAATTAAAAAATGAAATTTTTTCAATTAAAATGAAAACACATTATCTAAATGAAAGCATAACAAACTTTCGCTTCTCCTGATTTTTTTCTAAAAGAGGGACACAAATTATCAAAAAAGAAAATCAAATTCAACAAGGTTTAAAACGTAAACAGGTAATTTTGGTAATAAAAAAAAAGTAATCAGGTAATTGTCAAAATAAATAAAGTAATCAGGTACAACAATAGAAATCACTGCAGCTTGTCTTTCCATGTCAAGTAATTGTAGGAATCAAGCTTATTGTCCAAGACAGCAGAGGTTGATACCTTTTCTACAATGACATTACCATCATGATCAATTCTATATGAGACATCAAGTCCCTCCAAAATGAGGTGATAAACTACTTCCATAGAATTTAGAGAATTTGGTTCTCTTTCGTGAACAATAGCTGTTTCACCTAGGGGTTCATCATCTACATCAGAAGTATCACACAAAAGTTGATCTTTTTCTTTCTTCCCGAGAGCATCATGAGGCCTATTCCGCTGACTCAATGATCGAATATCCCATGATAGAACCTGCATTACTAAGCTTTGGAATTCACCCGGTGATGCATAGAGTGACTTCTTTTCCTAAAACAGTAAGGGATAATCATTACTCAAATTATTTGTATAAGAGGAACAAGAAGATTGAGACATTTTAAAACATGACACAACAATTGAAGTCTTTTTACAACAGGTGGGGCTGGCCAAATAGACCGAGTGATACTTACATGTACTGTTGAGAACTAAATCTTCAGAGAGTTCATTAGTCATATTTATTAGTTTTACTGAGCATATTTTAGTCATTCTCTACCTTTATTTAATGGGCTTTCCAGCATCGGAGCAACTCTTCTAATTAGGAATTCTATTAGTGATTTAGTATTCTTCTCATTCCTTACTCAAACTAATATTGGACTAGAAAATATCATAAGATTTATAAAATACTATTAACTAGGAATTCTATTGAGAATATTTAAAGAGCTCTGGAGCAAAAACAATAATTTCAAATACAGTACACTGCCGACTGAAATATAAGCAAGTGAAATCAGCACCAAATGATTAAGGTTTAACAAAAAGCAATTAAACCTATGAAATATGTACACAGGAAGGAAGTTATAGCTATGAAGAGTTCAATTACACAGTAAAGCCCAATGGGGTGGATGCATGTCTTCTGGTTTGCTAACCAAAGTTTCAAACAAATAATTAATCAAAACTTGATTGATTTTTAGTTCCTATAATTTAGGTTATGTTCATTTCAGTCCCTGATTTTTGAACTATTTAATTGAGACACTTAATTTATCAATCTTTTCAATGCAACATTCACAGTTAGCTGTTATCCAAATTTAACAGTTCAGGGCTTGCTTCGCTAATGTTCTGAATGCATCAATGAAAAAAAGACCATTTTGGGGGTCAGGAGATTGATGGATATGATGCAGAAACTCAATATTTCAAGCAAAACATTAACAACTTACTGCCATTGTCCAGCAACTTTCAAGTGATGAAGTGAATTCCTCGGAAAAGCTGACAGAAGCTACTGAAAGTAAGTTATCCATCTGAAGAAATAAAAGTATTTTTCTAAGAATGAGATAATCATTTTTTAACCTTCTACAAAGATGAGGAAGAAAATACAATATAACTCATTCATTTCTTTGTAGACTTTTGGTATGGGCCATATATAAAGATTCTAGAGTCAGGAAATCAGAATAATAAAGTTTCTGGGACTAGTAGCAAGTAATTATTATTAGTTACTTGATTATATTTCCTTCTTCGCATGTGAGATGATTATATTAGATATTCTGGTAAGAATTGTTTGATGTTAGCAATAATCATTGAAGAATCAAAATGATAAAATCTGTTTTTTATTTTTATTTTTAAAAAAGAGCTTGCACATTCAGACACAGCTAAAAGATAATGGAGCATTACCTTAAGCCAATTTGGCACTGCAGCTTCTTGGATGCTGTCACAATATGGTACATAAGGCTTGACATCAAGAACTGGCTGTTGATGAGAATCAGAAAATAAGTGTAAGTCCTCGTAAAGCATCATGCTTTCAGATTCACATAAAAACATCCAATTCATAGTTAAAGCAAATAAACAATAACCAAAAAGGCACATGATTCCAGTACATTTAGCAGAAGAAGCAGAGATTGGAAAATGGAGACTTACAGTTCCATCAACCAGGTCCACACCAGAAAGCAAAATCATATTTCCCTGGACAGCCTCTACCTATAGTACACAGTTAAACCAAACAAAAGTTACATTACACAGTCCGTCATTTGAATTTTGGTTGATTCTGCGACAAAAAAATTGAAACTCTAGGGACTGGTTGGAGAACGCAACAGAGATAACACGATAAAATATTCACCGATGAGATTCATAGTAGCGGGACACAAAATTTCTTTGTGAGGATAAGGGGTTGATTTTTCTCTGTGAGGAGACATAGTTAGTTAGTTTAGAAAACATTAGTTTATATATATTAACACATGCATTTCACAATAAAAGTATTTGATTGTTTATTGATAACTGTATAACAATAATTTATACTAACCCGTATTTTCTGTAAGGGGAGAGAGTTTAGTTAATGCATATAACTATCATAAACCTTGAAACTAAAATTACTTACTTAAAAAGTACTGGATTGCATCTTTCAGGAAATAAAATGAAACTGGAATCCTAAATTCTACTTCAGGAATAATTGTCATAGGTCTGCAACAATCCAGCCATGCTAAGAGATAATAGCATAGCGCTCTATAGAGAATGAAGGATAAAGTGATATTTTCTGAAACATTAAAGGCATGTTTGCCTTTTAAACACTTCCAAGGTTCAAATTTGCTTTCATCATGCCACAGATGGAAGGTTACTGCATCGAATAGTTGTGACAGAGAGAGAATGGATGGCTAACTAGGGAGAGTGCATTTTAAAAATGTGTAAAATGCATTCTTCGATGCTTAGCATTGTCAATGAAACCGAAAACAGGAACCAATGGAAGTAAGCAGGGCCTAAGTTATTTGTAGTTCGCTGATCTCAATGTTGTCGATCGTGGTTTACGGAAAATAGCGGTTTGTTCAAATTCCATTATGCTACAGTGTTATAGTGTTGCCATAGCCGCTATTTGACAACACTTTGTACTAAATAGCAGATCGTGGAACAATAGTGGTTTGTTCAAATTACTGGTAGGTCTCTAAAATGAATAATATGCATTGAAACAGAGTGATACATATCACAAGACCTGTAGAAAAAAAACTGTCCCTTCTGAGGGCATATCAAACCACGAGGCCAACAACGCGTGTCTTTACCTTTGCAACTGTGAGTCCAATGGGGCACGGACGATGTGGAGATCTTGTACCAAACACTCCCATTTTTCCACCTTTAAGTCTTGGGACCCTCACCTATAAATCCACTGATCCATAAGTAAAAAATACCAGTAAACAAATATCAATTAACACCGTAGTTACACTCACTCACACCTTTGCTTTGAATCCTGATTGAGATGGATGCTTCCACAGCTTTTCAAGATCAGTATTTAAATGAAATACATATATAATCCAGCAATGAGAATATTCCGCTAAACCCTCAAGCGATGCTGGAGGAACACGAGATGTATTGAAAACCAAACATGCTCTAGCAAGAGGTACAAGTAATGGTTGTCTTGGTGTTCCATTCCTACACTAATATGAAACAAAGGTTCATGAATCATGAATAGGACACTACACAAATAATAATTTCATAAAGCACAAATAATAATTAATAACCAAAATATCAGAGTCATTTTGGTCCTATCAAGCGCTCTCGCTATAATCCTTAGATTGTATTAAAATTACAAAAACATCCCTGGATGTGTAAGTCTTAGTGAGTTTGATACTCAAATGTGTCTTTTGTTAATTAGTATAGTCCTCGAATGTCTCTTCTGTTAGTCAGTTTAGTCCACAAAATCACAAACAAAATACATGTTTGTAAATGTTTTAGTAATTTCAATACATTCACATACTATAGTGACGCAGTGTTACCAACGACCAAAATTATAATTAATAATTTACTGGTTTTAATTATGAAATTTGATATAATCAATCATCAATGATAATGAATAAACATTGAACCTGGTAGAGAAGCAAGAGTGAATGGTGCCAATAGGAATCATAGGATAATAAGTGAGGTTATGGTTTTCGGATTGATTAGGTTGAGTTAGTTGTTTTCTCAACAACTGCAAGCATTCAAGTTCAAATAAACGGATTAATTATAAATTAATTAAGAAAAAAATAAAAACATAATCCTTAAGATTAAGAAGGAAGACATAGACCTGTTGAGCCCTAATTCGGCCTTGTCTTTCGGAGGCGCATTTGTCAGAGCAAGACTTGAGAGATGACTCTAGCTCATGAATTTTGGATTTGAGAGCGTTACATTTACGGTTGAATATGTAAACTGCAAAAAAGTTGAATGCATGAGAGTGAGTGAGTGAGTGAGAGTTTGAGGTTGAAAAATAAGAAGAGATAGTTACTACCAGAGATGGAGATGGAGATGGCGGCGGAGAGTGTTGTTAATGTAATGGTCGTCACTGCCAACCATCTTGCTTCTGAAACCATGTTACTCCGCATCGATCTATCCGCTTCGCTTCGCTTCAACTTCAACTTCAATTCAACCTTCATGTTAGCTCATTCATTCTATGTCTAAATTATTATTATTAATTGTTTTTTAGGGATAATTGTTATATTATTATTAATTTTTTTCAAAAGTCTCTATAAACATAACTCAGTTGGAAGTGACATACATTTTTTTGAGAAAGAAGAAGATGCAATATGATTAGAGTTTCTTTTTTTACTTTTTTTTTTTTAGAATTATTTTCAATAACAATAAT
>Ga0099826_10001845_pt1 | contig 13179 bp, 5 predicted proteins | sample Mtrugardesep15_FD_76830 | JGI IMG/M metagenome (GOLD analysis project Ga0099826, IMG submission 76830) | Root nodule microbial communities of legume samples collected from California, USA - M. trunc garden sep15 | ecosystem: Host-associated > Plants > Roots > Nodule | place: USA: California... | reverse complement strand
ATCACATTCCTTAGATGTGGCTGCAGTATGGTTAACAATTGATCAGAAAAGAGGGAGCTGATAATAAAGGATTTATTTTTAAATTTTTAAATAAAGCTAATGACCACCAGACTTGGTGCTTGCTCGTTTGAGTAGGTAAAATCTTATCACCAGACTTGGTGCTTGCTCGTTTGAGTAGGTAAAATCTTATAATTGTATTAATACAAAATAAACAAATGATAAGAACGAAAGACACAGCAACATATTCAGATTTTACTGCTTCCAAATGAAATGAATTATAATTTTCCAGCTTCCTAGTTTTCTACTTACTGAAACAAGTAAACACTTATGTGAAGTGTAATGTGATGGAATGAATGAAGTGTAACAACCAGCTCAATATGCAATATTCCCCACAAACAGCATATTCAATTAACTTTAAAAACAGAAATTAATAGAATAAGTAGTCCAAACCTCCAAGATAGATGGACGGACTTCAATCAGCTGAACAAATGCTGCGCAAACCTGGCAGTCAATGGAAATCAGAATGGTCTCAGTTGATTCCAAATTAATAAGAAATAGAAATAGATGACTTGAGGAAATAGAAGTGTATCAATTCCAAATTAATTCTTATGAATGATGAAACCTATCAAAAATTAGGTTTCGCCAAACATCAACATGATCTGGTCTTGATCTAAGTCATAAATATAATGCATACATAAAATATAGAATATAGCCGCAAGTTCATGGAAGGAGGAAAAGATCAAAGAATCCGGCTACTATCCATCCAGACCAACAAAAATAAGGTGGATTTGAAAAGAGATCATCAAGTAATTCAGAAATTTGCAATATTGGAAAATATTTTATTTGAATTAACATTAAATACATTCACACAATAAGGCATTAAGAACTCACCAACTTCCGCACTTCTGCAGTAGGGTCATTTGCAAGAATAAACAGACCTTGAAGATATTGATCCATGGATACATATAAGGCCTAAACAGAATGAATTGAACTACTACTATCAAATTCCAAACTTCAATGTTATACTTCATAACCAGAAAAAAGAGATGGTAAAGTCCTGTGATGTACTTACAGAAGGCATCAACATAATGTATTGATTAACAGAACCCAACGATAATTTTCTTAATGAAGCGTGAGGTGATTGGAAAAACTGAAAAGGAAAAACAGGAAAAGTTGGAAGATATAGTCATACTCACACACACACACACACACAAAAAAAAAAAAAATTAAATAAAACACTGATGTTACCCTAAATAATCTGGGAAGAAATATATTGATGGGCCGCTCTGCTAAGCCTGGTACATCGGCGTCAAGAATTTGGGGAACATCTTCACAAATCTGCAAGTGCGGTAAAATATTAAGTGTTTGAAGGTGTTTATAGAAACAAATAATATGGAATCTGAGGTATCATCTGCTGATACTGGAATTAGAATATTTCCAAACACTTAAAACACCAGTGCATGCAGCCTCTCTATCCATTTCAACTGTATATGTTATATTCGACTTTACCAAATTAGAGATCAAATATCAAGAACTTTAACTGCAGAAAAATTTCAACAAAGCATAAGATCTTCCATTCTGAAGCTACCTAGCTTTCTCCTCATTTCTGTTCTTGGGGATGAGGAAGGGAAACAATCATTAATAGGGGAACTAGAAGGAACTATAAGTCACCTTTTTTGTTTTTTTGCTTAATATTATACTTTTGGTCTGTTTAGTTTCATTGAAGTTCACTTTCGATCCCCTTAGTTCTAATTACAACAGTATCCTCCTTGCAGTTTCTAAAACCAATACAATTTAAGTCCTCTATCAGATTGACATCATAGCACAGTTTTTTGCAAAAGAGACATTGTTCTTCATAATTTCCAAGTCAGCAGAATTATAAGAAGGCAGTATCACATTAAATTTTATGCCATACAACCATAAAATTGACTGAAAGGGAGCCTTTGCACATCAATAGTTGTTTTTAAGTAGTAAATAAGTTACATCAGAAATTGACTGGAGAATACTATGGACCTTTTCCCATGCTTAAGTAAGGCATTAATTTGCTTTTCAGCTTCAGCTTCCTGAACAGACTATAACTCGTCCTGTTTTTCATGTATCCTAGCTAATGAAAGCAGAAGGAAAACATCCTGTTTAGCGAGTCCATCTACCAGAGTTGTAGATTGAGGCAGAGGAAGTGGTGCCCAACCAGCTATGTAAAAAAGGGATATTAACTGAGGGACAGACCAGATCGATCAAGTAAATATCAAGGGCAAGAATAAGCCAACAGACGAAGCCACATCTAGGATCTCCAAATTAGCTCAACTTTGAGGACAAGGTTGACGTATCCAAGAGAAATATTGTTACGAATAGAGAGGGTCCACAATTGAAATTTTATTCTGGAAGATAAATTAATTAGGACGCAAGGAGGAATCTTGGTCTACCGGTTAAGTGAGTTTGACTGTTATGACTGTTGGGAAGAGGATAGTTAATGACATCATAAGAGAATTCTTCTCTTGGCAGAGAATGCATTGATCCCTTTTGTATACATTCTTTTCAATTCTTTCTTTTCTCCCTCTCTACTCATGAAAACCTAATAGAAGCTCACTTGGCGTATGTAGACACTTCCATGCACCCATAGACGCACCAAATATTTGGAAATTGCTATATCATATATCTAAATCTTATTGATTACTCTTGTTGATGTGTGCTTATTTTACCATGACAGTAAATCACTAAATGTGTACCATCATCCTATGACCGTTCAATGTATGTGGGCAGAACATGTAGCATTGCTTTATAACACAACCCCCCTCTGATCTCTATAACAGTTCTGATTTCTGAGTACCACTACATAATGGATGTACTCTATTTTCTATGTAGGCACAAACTAATTTAATTTAACTACATCTATAATTTAAACATACTATACTGACTTTAAATTAAAATGAAGAACATACCTTGGATAATGCATCCATTGCACCTTCCATGTGATTTAAATCACTACTGTCCAAGCAACTTACAAGGGCTTGCAATAATTCGGGCCACTGTGCAACTCCTCCAGTTTGAACAACAACACTGATAATAGTTCCAGTTGTAGACCTTATGTGTTTATCTGCTGCACCGAGACAAGGCAGCAACTCTGATTTCACGTATTGTTGGTATTCAGGCTGCATTAAATTGAATACATTCCTCAGGTTATTCTTCAGATATAAACCTGCAGCCTGTCGAACCTCCACAGATACTCCCTGTTCAAACGAAAATTGCCAAAGCAGCATAGCGTCAGGGATTCCAAGACTCCGTTAGTTAAAACACTCAAATAACACTGTAACAGCAACATCACACTTGAAATATTTATGTAATTAAAACGTTAAATCAAACTCACAAGTCTCAAACAAAACAAGAACAGGAATTGCTTTGTGTAGTTCCAACATTGTGACCATAATCATAGAATCATTTTAAAGAAAAGTAGATTATACAGGATTCCAACAAAATATGATTTTGAGTATACTTGTAATCGATTTTCGGGATTTTAACTGCCATGCGTCAAACCATAAATGTCATGTGCCACAGCACGTTTTTTTTATTATTATAAACTAGCATTTAAGAGTTTATTGGCTAGACCATGTTTTACATCTCAAAATATATCATTACCAGTTTTATCAATTGCAGTTCACGAAAAAATAACAGTTTATTCAAATTCAACAAGGATACAGAATAATCTGAAATATCTGTTATTTGACAATACTTTGCACTAAATAACATAACATACACAAATCATTAGCAATTAGTTCAAATTCTACTACGCTATAATGGCTATTTGACAACACTGATCATTGCAACTTGCAGGCAACACTATCCAGGTTAAACTATATCATTCATTTCAATAATTTCAAAAACATTTGAGATATGCTTAAGCCGGTTAATGAAGAACTAAACTAACAGAAAAACAAAACAAAACAAAACAAAAGAGAGAGAATCAAAAACAGTGAATAAAACCGTTTAAACAACGCAACCTTATTGAAGCAACAATTTAAACATCATCTTCATCACTAAACTAAATTTGATTGAGTTGATAACAATTAAACAGTTAAATCTAAGAATAGAAGTAGAACAAGGCAAAATTAGGAAAGAAAAAATGAAGAATGAAGATACCTGAGCACGGGAGAAGATGAAGATGAGGTAATTGTTGAAGTCAGGAAGATTGGAATATTGTTGAATTTGGTTCCAAATCTGAGACTTATCAGCGGAAGAAGATGAATGAGAAATTTGTTGCTCCAATAAGGTGCAGATCTCCTTGAAGCCTTGCTCTTGAGGTTGCCACGATGGTGTCACCGCCGCCGCCATCGTTGCCGGAATTGAGGTTTTAGAGAGAGAAAGAAAGAAAGAGGTTTTAGAGCGAGAGAGAAGATGAAGAAAGAAACGCAAAAAAGAGTGAAAATACAAATAACTTTATAATCGTGCCAGCAAATAAACACAACAATAGTCACACTAGTACTAGGCTACTTCACTCTTTATCATTCAATTATCCAACATAACAAACAATGTAATGTTGTTATGTTATTATGTTCACGCCTTAGGTCTATGTTTGTTTTTAGGTTACCCCTTGCTGCTTTTGCTTGGTTGGCATGTTCCCCATAATTACATTTTTATGACTTGGCTAATCTTTTGTAATTATTCAAAAATCATATTATGCCCTACAAACCTATTTTAATGGTGGTGTTGGTTTTCGTAATTTGAGTATGATTTAGTAAGATTTTTTAAGAATGAAATTTATTTGGTAAATGATCTCTAATTCAGACAATTTTTGGGTTTGTATCGTTAGAGGTAAATATGATCGTAAAGATCAATTCTTTCTTTTTTAGGTTTTCCATAATAATAATTTTATTTGTATTATTAATGATAGTTGCACAATCCATTTTAAGATTGATCTTTGAATCATTGGTCAAGGTATTGAGGATCGCATTCTTTCTTTTGCGCCTCGTGGGGAATTGGAATTCTTGGTCATGCACTTCGCTTCCGACAACAATTGGAATCGAAACAGACTTCACCTCTTCTTGTCTTAATCTACTTATGATTGCATTGTTTGATGATTAGACCTCATGAAAATATAGGTTATCATTGTTGGACTCTATGACGTTCTTGATCATTTTACTTTCATCATCTCGAAGTGACATGACCCTCAAGGTCATAACATATTGCTGACAAATGATGAGGGACGACGTAAAAATACGAGTGCATATGACGACATAAAAATATGAATGCATATGCTACTTGTTCTTGTTGTAATACTTTGACGAAACCATTGCACCTGTCTTTCGTGGTTTGTGAGGATGTATGTGAATTTTGGAATCTTCTCATTGTCTAGAGGATCATTGGAAAAAATTATTCGCCTTTGCTCTCCGTGATTGACTCTATTGAAATCGAGCATTAGAGCTACTAATATTAATTGATTCGTCTTCTTTGAAATTATCATTTTCTTAAAACCCTAAACCTATTTGGGGAGTTGGTCTCAGCCACCCTATCATCAAATTATTTATTACCATTATTCGTGATACCTCCGAGTTGATTTCTATCCAGTTTGGTTTAGTGCGCTTAATGTAGCCTGAAAAACTTCTCAATCCTCATATTCCCTTTTAAAGCTTAATGTAGATGAATTTCATAACTCGACAGACCTCTTTTACTATTGTATGGGTCTAATTAGCGATACTTTGATCAATATATTGCTCAATTGAAACCTCTACTACTTCACCAGCTGAATTTTGTTGTATGTTTCACGGCCTTAGTCCCGATAAATGTCCCCAATCATTTCAGTCAGATGGTAAATATTGCCAATATTAACGACGAATTATTAATGTTAAATTGTGACAGTGATTGAAATTGAGGCACCGTCGTTTGAACCTCTTCAAAATCAACCCTTATTGCACCATCTGTAATGAACCGAATCAAATACGCATACTAATGACGTTTGGTTATGTTCTTAAGCTGGGGCCTACGGCACAAAAACTTGATCTCCTTATTATGTTTTTAGCAACAAAAATAAAAAAATCAAATGGGGTGTTAAAAATAAATTAATCATTAAGAAGCGATTCTTGTTATCACTGAGAGAGATCCAAAACACTTCTTTTTATGGAAAATGCTTTCCACGTTAATAGACTTTTAACGGGTCACTATACGTTTGTCAGCTTTGTTTCATAAGACTTTCAGACAGGGCACGTTTCTGGTTACATGCCAACATAAAACCTCCGGATATTAGGACCTAGCCACGCTCAAGAGATGTCATATTCTCTTAGATACATAGGTTAGGTCGAATGAAGTGTGGCAACTATCCGTGCACTTTCATTATTACTACTCCATCCTGATTTGTTAGGTTAGTTTGGTGTTACTATCTTTCACTCTCAAGTACTATTTGGTTTATGTGCCCAATAAGTTACTAATAATGATAATAATGCAGAGGTATAGCACACAAATCAATAAGCATACAACAGTACTAGTTAGTGGAACAATCATTGAACATGATAGAACCTATTCTACAGCTTGGACGCACGTTCTAAAGCTATAACCCTTTATTGTACTTGCAAACACAAAGGGCTATGAGAGAACCCTTTTTTGTCCAATTCCCAGTCTGCCTGCTTGCTTGCTATGGACCATTAGGTTGGGACTAAGCTTTGCTGGACCCCAAATTCCCCAAAAGGTTAATCTCAGAATTCTGGACTTAATCTGAGTGTGTTAAGTTAAACTCCCATTTTAGTGCTGTATACAGATAGCAGAAGGAATTTCAAACTGACCCAGAACACATGACTTGTTTATTGACATCATGATTCAAGTTTTTATGCAACCAAGGGACCATAGATCTCTGACTTTCCAGCAGCTAGCATTTGGTTTCTCTTTTATGCAGTCCAGAAACATTTGTCATGGACCCAAGGCTGCACTAAAACCACACACCTCCTTCAACTTCCAGTTTTTGGTTTTCATCAAAAGGAGGCTTCCTTGGAATGGAATCGTATCACCACAGGTTGCAGACTCCTGAGAATTAACCAAGCACAACAGACCAGTCAATGATTTGTACTTAAAATATATAATGTTTGTCAAACCCCCTTTTCTTTTAATTATGCCTAACAAATGCTATGAAAAAGGCAAAAACACGGTCTGTTTTAAAAAATCCAATCCTCACAATCTCCCTCAATTACATTCTTCACAATTAAAAAAAAGGAGATAAAGATGTTGAAGTTAGGTATTCTATTCTATGCTTGCTATTCAAACCAGGAGAAACACTTGTCAAACATGGAATGCAAAATAATAATAATACCCCAACAACAATAGCAGCCACAAGTTATATATTTTATATGACATAATACATACAAACCATGGGTTCTGCAGTATACTAATCCTCATATAGTAAAACTCGTTACAAAGACTCAGGCTGTTAAATAACTGATTATGTATCATTGATGGCAACAACAGTAGTTCCAGTACCTAATGGCAACAACAGTAGTTCCAGTACCTAAGAATGAAAATCGGCGAATCGACATTCCAAACAGTCTATTCTGGTGTTTGACATGTTTTACCATCATTTTTGCTTTGCTGCCGCCTGCATTAGAAACAAGTCAAGAAAACAGGTAAGATACAAATGACAGAGGTCGTATAAATTATATAGTATTACTGTTATAAAACAATGGAACGCACAAATTGTAGAGAGAAGAGAGGAGCAGTTTCTTTGTTCATCAAAATTGGTTCCTAATATAACCCTAAGATAATCCTGATAGACAGATAACTAGAATAGAACAAAACCGAAAATGGTGTGTGACCTGGCATCAAGTATATAGCAACAAATCCAAAAATGATGTGTTCAATTTATTTGTTGATAAGGCTTAATTTTGTCATATTCACTAGTTTGTTATTGAATAGCATTGATACTAGAATAGATATTTATTTATAAATACCAGAAAACTATCAATTGTAAGGAACAGCTGATGAAGTTGTCTTATTATCCTTACAGAATTCCCTCTCAATTTGGTTGTTGCTATATACTTGATGTTGGTATATATGGATTAATATTTATCACAGTTATTATTATACTTCAATAATTAAAAAGCAAAAACACTCAAATTCCATTGACTTCAACTAAAGTAATCAAAATACGAAACTGAAATCCAAGGACAAATAAGCCCTTTAATACCAAGACAAGTGTATGGACAATAATACAAAAATCACACTTTGACGTGTAGATTTAAAACAATGTTGTTAAATAGTGGTTTTGTGGATGGCTTCTAGGGTGAATTATAAACAAAAACGATAACATGTGTATCTTTCCACACACAATCCCTTGTCCCCAACCCCATCTCTCTCACGTTTGGCTCAGTCACTTTGATCTGTTCGACAATACTGCTAAAACCCCCAATCTGTTCACCGCCACCAGAACCTCCCTTCTCCAACAGATTCATTCAAATTTTTATATTTTAAAAACGCTTCTTTTCCTGAACAAAAAACTGTTAATACTTCAGCGTCTCAATTTGAAATCCATAAGACACCCTTTCTCAAATTTGGTTCTAATTCAAAGAGAAAACGATGCGATAACACGAATTGGGTCAATCAGGAGACAGTTTTTGCGTGTTCATTTTTCAATGTTGGGAAATGAGAATGTGAGAAGGTTGAAAAAGTGCCTATTAATGGAAAAAAGGGGAAGCAAGCGGGAGTGGGATGGGAGGCGAGAGAAGAAAGATGCAATCTAGTGTTTAATGTGTATAGTAGTACATGTGACTTTGATTAATCTAATGGCTCTCACTTATTATTTCTAGAGGTTTGCCAGTGGACTTCTTCGAACCCTCACCCTAGAATCCACAGGTTTTGCGTAGCTGAATTTCAAATAATAGCTATGGTTCTTCAATATGCTATTAAATATAAAATGTTGTCAAATAGTGATAATGACTATCGCGGCGCTACAACAATTTTACATAGCAGAATTGGATCAACCCGCTATTTTCCGCGAACTTCGATTGACAACATGTGATTTTAAAAAGTATATCAAAACCTAATGATTCACATTCACTACTTAACACATGACCAATAACGTAAGTTAAATCCAGATGCTACCTGACATAAATGATGTAAGAAAGCCGGTATCATACTGAACTTTAACGAGATCATTCATTAACTCAATTGAAGGAAGAAAAAAACAGGAAAAAAATATTAAAACAGAAAAAGTGTACAAGCAAATGGCATACCTTTTGCAGTTTCATAAGAACAGAATCCTCAAAAGCTTGATAACCAGCCCCAACTAGTTTACTTGGTGCTTCAGGCTCGACAGACTTTGAAGCACCCCAAGAATCTGCTGGCATTGCAGGTTTAAGAGGTAAAACCAACAACGGATTCGCAAGATGACCGATCACATTTCCAATTGTAGCAACCTGAAGAGAGAAAAAAACACAGTTACAAATCAGCAAGTCACAACAACAAAAACAACAACAAAACCTTAAACCCTCAGAACATAGCAACATAAATTGATCAAAAACAATCAATCTCGTTAGAAACAAACTCCAACCAAATTTACATCACTAATCAGCAAAATCAACCCAACAAACACCATTAGAAACTCCAACAAAACTTCAAATTTTCCAAAAGCCAAAACCCTTTTAAATGTTTCTTCATTCTCTAAACCTAATAATTCAAAAATTCAAAATTTAAAATAAATAAATAAGAAACTTACAGCTCCTTGTTTAGTAGCCATGACAACAAGAGCAGAACCTTTTTTCTTACTCCCTTTGATGACAACATCTTCAACTTCACCGAATTTCGAAAACAATTCCCTCAATTTATCCGCAGAATAATCTTCACCAACCTTTTCCCACGAAACCTTCAAAACCTTCTCTTGATCAACTCCACCGCCACCACCAGAAGAAGCAGCACTTTCTTTCTTCACACCCAAATCAGTTCCCGCTTTCTTCGCATGCATAGCACGAATCCTGGCAATCTCATCTTTCAACTTCTTCGCAATCCTATCCTCCTCTTCCCTCCCTCTCGCCGCAGAATCCGGAGAAAAAGCTTCACGCTCTCTCTTTTCAAGATCGGAAACCATTTTACGGCGTTTTCCATCGCGCTGAGATTCACGGCGTTGATTTTCGCGCTTGACACGAAGAAGATCGTCGAATAATTTTCGAGCTTTGTCATCTTTGAGGATATCGTAGGAAGTTCGAAGTTGTTGGAAATTGGCGGCGGCGTTGGGGTCATCGGGGCGTTTGTCAGGATGGAGTTCTAGGGCTTTGGATTTGTAAGCTTTGTTGATATCTTTTTGGGTTAGGTTTGAACCTTCTTCGCCGGAAGGTAACCCTAGCACCGTGTAGTGATCGATGTTTGCGTCCATACTTTTGTTTCCACGGTGTGTTTCTTTGCCGTAGAGAGAGAAAAAAGAAGAGGGAGAAACAAAATATTATGAATTTTTATTGGACGGGTATATATTTGATCAAAATTTATTTTATATTTTGAAGGAATTTGATCTAAGATTTATTTTAACTCTCCAATTTAACGAGATATAAATAAAGCAGAGCTAAAAATTATTTCATCACAACCAAAAACTTCAATTTTCTACCCGTGAGCTTATGTCAGTTGATAGGATATTACATATTATATGTAAGGGTCGGGGTTCAAACCCAACACACTTCACTACTTCATGATTGTGAGCTCTAGCCACTAGGCTGTTTGAGGAAGAAAAAAAACTTCAATTTTCTTTGTCCACAAAAGCTCATTAACCACTCAATCGCAATCATTTGGTTAATTAAGAAATTTAATTAATTGATTAGGTAGGAAAAATAAAATTACCCTAAAAAAATAAAAATTATGAATTAAAACATTTTTAATCATAAAAAAATATTTATAAAAATTATACCAAAGTTTTTTTTTTCCTTTTTAAAGGCTGAGAATTTATTCTCTATTTGTTTTTTTTATATATAATTCAACTAATGATTTTGAGGTTTAAAAACTACTTTAAAATTAAGATAAAAATAAGAATTTTACGTTACCAAAAAGAATTTGTTATTATTTATTTTTTACACCGATAACTTTTTTATCGTATGTTATCATAATTAAATGACACATTTAAAAAAGATTTTGATTATTATGTAATCTCATATTCATCTGGTACATATGTAGTTGTTGTCGTCATTGTTCTAAAATAAATAACTTTTTTTTCTCAATTTATTCATTGTTCGCTCCGAATGTGTGTGCACAAATATCATATGCTTGTATAAGAAGATTCTACCCTAAATAACATATATACACACGCATAATGGGTCATGTTGTAAATAAGAGTATCAATCAATTATCCATGTACTATAAAATTTTACACTCATGTGTTTTCAAAATTAATAATATCAAATTTACAGTTCAATTATAAATCAACGGACTAACGTGAATACCCGAATCTTTGATTAGAGGTAGATTATACAAATCTGAATTGTGTTGGTGTGATTTGATTTTATCTAAGGTGGAAGTATATTCATGGTTTCTTTGAGTTTATTATGCAATAATAAAATTTTCATTGATATTTTTTCTTATGAAATTTCATTGTTGCATTCAATAAAATTTGAATTTATAAAAAAAGAAAAATGAAAATTCTACCCTAAATTAAAACATATTTTGATAAAAAAAAGTAATGTGTCGTTCGTAGACTTATCCAACGAATACAACATTAATGTTCATGCATCTTATCCAACAACTCTTTCAGTATCTAATTTTGTCTCATTATCGAACACTTCTTTTCTCAATCATAAAATTCTACTTAGTATAAAAGAGGAACTATTCAAGATTATGCCCTTAAAAATCTGAAGAAGCAAGACTCATGCATACGTTTACAATCGACGTTTGTTGAATTATGTAAAGTAGATATTTGGATAAGAAGTTCGTCAAAGTCAACTTTTTTGGATGAGAGAATGATGTGGGGTTAGGGAACCTTTGGAATAGGTGATGAAGGAAGGAGATGATTTGATCAACAATTATGAGAAAAGGATCGAAGACGGTTGGTGACGGAGAGAGACAATTTATAGATATAGAAAAGAGACTCTAAAATGGGGTTGTCGTCCACGGAGATTTTGAAGATGCACTCCCAAATCCCATATGATATCGTTGTTGTTAGAGACTACAAGCAAGTATAATTAAATAGGGCCAATTACGCGAATCAAATGACATTATTGCGATTTATCGAAAATTATATCTTTTCTCCAACTCACTCATCTCAAGATCTTTCATATGAGTTGGAGAAAGACAAATTTTTATGGATTAATACATGTTTACCCCCTGTAAAAAAATTAGATTTCAACCCTGCAATTTGAAGATTCTTTGGTTTTAGACCTCCATGTCATCAAATTACAAAATTTAAGGTATTTTCACCCATGTAATTTGAGTGAATTTCGGTTTACTCCTGTCATATCATCGATTTTGTACGGTCAAAATTCATTAAGGTCTGAAACCAAAGAATCTTCATTTTTTTTTGGTCAGGTAGCCTGGCGGTTGGAGCTCACACAATTGAATTGTGGAGAAGTGATGTGTTCGGGGTTCGAACCCCGGCCCCTACATATAAAATGCGATATCTCTATCATCTGAGTTAAGCTCACTATGATAAGAATCTTCAAATTACCAAGTTGGAATCTAAATATTTTTTTTACATAGGGTAAATCAGAAATCACTAATATTACATGCAATAAACATGTATCAACCCATTTTTTATAGATCAGTTTGACATTATTTAATTTATGCGTTCGACCTCACTTGACATATTTTTGAGAAATGATAAATGAACACACAAAACACAAACACAAAATAGACATCGTATTTATTGTTGCTTTATACCTAAATTTTCAATTTTTTCTATTTCATTTCCTTTCTCCTTCAACCCACTTCTCCGTCATCCTTTCTTATACGGTGTTGCCGTCACTAGACGTCGGCTTTCTAACCGGCATCATCACTCACATATCTGCAAAGATGAAGGAAAAACAGTGTTGCAGAGAGGTAGGTCGTCACCGACGTGGTGGATGTGATCTAAACAGGTCTTCGGTGACGTGAGGGAGAACGGATTTGAACGATATCATGGTGGCGAGGATGATGGTGTTTGAAGATGACGGGTGCGGTTGTGATACGACAGTGGGGGAGGTCGTTGGTGGTGGCAGGTTGTTGTCGTCACGATGAAGGGTGCGGTGGTGATACGACGGT
>Ga0099826_10001844_pt1 | contig 13179 bp, 9 predicted proteins | sample Mtrugardesep15_FD_76830 | JGI IMG/M metagenome (GOLD analysis project Ga0099826, IMG submission 76830) | Root nodule microbial communities of legume samples collected from California, USA - M. trunc garden sep15 | ecosystem: Host-associated > Plants > Roots > Nodule | place: USA: California... | reverse complement strand
CAATACTTGTATAGAGCCTTCAGTTTCAGTGGGGTGCATACCTCCTGTTCTAACTTGAATAAGTGACGATTGAAGTGTTGCTGCAATCTTTCATTTGCATAATTTATGCAGAACTGCTCAAAACTGTTCCTCTGCAGATATGACGCATTAAAGAACCAAAATAATTTTAAATTTAAACAGGAAAAGGATAGTCGAAAAAATATAAATAAAGAATGAGAAAAAGTTTAATATATACTTACATTGAATGATTCAAAGCCATATATATCTAGAATACTGATTGATCTGCCAGTACGTCTTTTGCCAACAGCAAGTGATTTATTTATTTGTTCAACCAACCAATCAAACAGGCATGAATATATAGACTTCGCCAAAGCATCTCTTGCATCAATTGCCTACAAGACAAACTATAATATGTAAGATATTGAGAAATATTATATCCATCATTATGCGTTCATTACATTTGGCATTTTACAAATCGACCGATCTAACCCCTCCAGCATTTGAGCATAATGACTCGTATGATATTTTTACAAGGAGTATGGAATATTATGGTAAGCAGTTCAGTATTCAACACAATAGCCATTTTACCTGTGTTTGTGTCAACTTTTGGACAATATTGTCATTCCCAACTTTCATCTTGCGAGTTGATAGAGTCAACTTGAGATCTTCAATGTCACAGCCAATCAATTCGGCGACGTGTAACAAACCTTTAGAAGTAAGAAAAAGAATCAATGTAAGGGAGGTATTGAATAACTTGACACGTTTGAAGGCAACTATATGTTCAAAATATTAACAACAAATATTAGGTATCTAATAAAAAAATATTAAATAAATCATATCAATTTTTAATGTTACAACACCAGCAGATAACTTTTTTCCCACTATATATAAATTACGGTTATTAATGAAAGTGAAAGCTCAATAAATGTTTGATAATTTATGTAAAATACACTCCGTCATGCATGACTCTTTCCACCTGAAGTATGGACAATACACAGATCCAGCCTATCTTGTGCCGAAATTCAAAATTTAGAGGAATGGGAATGACGAGGATCAAACTCATAATCACATTATCAGAGGCTTTGATATTATGATACAGATTTATAATGACAACAAATTGATATGGAGCCTACTGTATATTTTCCTTTTAGCGATTATTTCTCACAAGCTTATGGAGATGATTGGATTAACGACTTAATTAAGCATTTATTCAACGAACGTGTATCATAAAGCTCGTATGCAAAATATGTTTGATCCCCATATCCATATCATAGATAGTGCATCTGTGTACAAGTCCCATGTTGAATTTTTTCTTTCTAGCCTGCTTATTGAACCAAGTTCAAGCATGTCATAACATAATAGACATAAATTTGTATGCAGTACATAGCAACATAGGATCCAGAGTATCTAATGCTAAAAAGAGGTGTCCCAGTAGTAATTAGGAACTCATCACGCTAAAAAGAAGCATGCATTCATTCAGTAGAGTTTCTGAAAATCTCTTACCCTCATTTTCAACAGCTTGAACATGGTTTTCATTATCAATTACAGTAAATGATATGTTCCCTAACCATAATACTGCAGCAAGCATTGCAAATACAGTCTCTTGGTCTTCTTTACTGATGTGAACAACATCAAGAGCTTCCTGGAAATATAAGGTTCATATTTATGTCAAACTATCGTTTCAAAGTCAATCAATCAATCAAACAATTGATAAGAACAATGATTAAAGTCTCTATAGAGGCAAATCATCTTTAAACGATAAAAAAATGTACCATGACTATGTGAAATTCTTCTGCATCATTAACACCAGTAATTGAATAACAATTGCTTTGCTTCAAATATTTATAATCTTCTGCATTTTGTAGGTGGAGCTTCTCTGAAACAAGAAATCAAACATTCAATGAAACAGTAAATAAAACAAACATGAACAAAGAACTTTGAATATTATGTGAGGGTAGATTGTAAATGAATTCATTACAAAACAATTGCATTAAACAAGATGATTGCAAAAGAAACATTCAAAATTTAGGGTTTGAGTTTCAGTATTAACTGTATTGCAAAGCAAATTACTATTGAAGTGTAACTACATGGATATTTTATTTTATTTTTTTAAAAAAAATACTGGCGTCTTGTTGAAATTGATTCTTTTTGTTGCTGATTGTAGCAACTTTTTCTGAAAACCACACAGCATCTGATAGGACACTAGGATCCCATGCGTTTGATGGCCCAATGATTGGGTCCAAATCACACACGTCACACACTTACACCTTCTAGAAGGTTATAGAAGAGGAGGGAGTGAAATAGTTAGTTGGTGCAATCCCTGAATTCAAGGGATGTGTTTGTTATAAGAAAGAGAGTTAGGAGATAGGAAAGGCATTGTATTGTTTAGAGTTTGTTAGGAGAAATATCTTCTTCGGTTAGGAGTCTTAGACTCTGGTTATCTTTTCTTTCTCAATTTTCAATCCATTGTAGAGCTTTTCTCATGCTTCTCTATCAATAAATTCACAGTTCTCTTTTATTGAAATTCCAATTCCTATCAGCATCTCACCAAGAATCAACAGTATTGTTTAAATCAGAATTGGTGGGATCCTAAACTAGCAATCACTGCCACTGCCACTCATACCATTCCATTTAAGTTAACATCTCTAATATATGTCTCTCAGTCCAACAACCATCTCTCAATATAGGCAATGGTTTTCATATCAAGTCCTAAGAAGCGTGACTAGCGAAGTATAGACCCACTATATCCTTCATCTATTTGATTCCATAACCATTATCAACTAACCCAGATAGAAGTGTGTAAATATTAAATCCATGAGACAGCTTTTCTTTGGAACCCTTTTTTGCTTAAGGCTTACTATTCTAATCACCATTTCCTCAATTGTAAATCCAAAGACTCCTCAAAGGTCAAATCCTTTTTTTGGGCAGAATCACAGTAGAACTTAGAACTAATACTTATGACTAGTAGAACCCACACCACTACGCCATGATGTTGATTATTTAAAGCTCCAGATCATAACTGTTACTCAAAGCATGGTAATTTCCTTTGGAGAGATCGTTTTTGGGTTATTGATGTGCACTTGGTGCATCCTAAAGTGGACTTTTGGATTGGTTTTTTTGAAAGACGCTCTCATCTGCCTGCTATTTCCATATCATACCATATATGCCTACCGATTACAGCTTCTACGGGCATCACAGTATCCTGTTAGTCAGAATCACCACCCAGATGAGATCATGCTCACACTGCCACAAGTGAAAATAAAATAAGGCCTTATTAGATTTTCAATCTAGTTAAGAGTTTAATCTGAAAAGTTTTAGACCGTCAGCGAATCACAACCAATCATATGTATGGCTTTGAAAGTAGTTATGATTAAAGTCAAATGTTTTAAATGATCTGACAGTTATGATTGATTGACAGTGTAAAAAATCATTAGATTGACAGTTTACGTGAATTAAATCCTTCATTTAGATGCACACTACCAAATTTTATTATCAAAAGCAAGCATTTTGTTGTGTTCTTCATAAAGTTTGCAGCATTATAATCAATCCAACTATTACAGGGGAACACTTGAAAGAACTTTTTTCCATGCACTTTGTGCACAATTTGAATATATTGCTGTTTTACAATAAACCAGTAAGTTGTTATACAAGAACATCTGAAATGTCTCGTAATATCTTTGATATTATGTTAGAGTATCTTAGTTTATCTCCTAGAATCAGTTTTCAATCTTAAAGTATCTTAGATTATCTCGTAGGATTAGTTTCTATATTACCTAATTATTATCATGATTTGTTTCCAGATTTATCTGCTTATTTAAATTAGGAGTCTTGTATATCCCTAGCAATAGATGTTGGTGTTTAGTGTATTGCATCAAGTTATTATCAAATTATTAACAATCATATTTCACCATAATTATATTTCTTCTTATGCTTCTCCTTCTCTTATCTAAAGACTAAAACTCATAACTTCAGCAATACAAATAAAAACAAAATATATATACAACACTAAATATATTATATTCTCCCTCAACTTGAGATACTTTTCGACACTCCCCCTCTAGCTAGGGCATACAAATCATATGCATCAAGTTTGTTATAAATGAACTGAGTTTTAGAACCTCGAAGCGACTTCATGAGAAGATCTACAAATTGGTCACTACAGTTGACAAACTCAGCAATTTCCTTCGAGAGAACCTTTTCTAGTAAATTATAGTACTATCTCGAGATGGGCAAATAATTTACCGAGTTTCTTCAGGAATGTCTGAGCACAATCCATTATACATACAAGGTTTACAATTTGTATTATTGGAAAATGGAAACTATACAACTAAGGAAACTAATTACATGACATCTAAACAATAAACACGATAAATATAATACTAAATAGATTATATTCTTTTAAGTAGGAGATATTTTCCAACAACAATTGACAAGATAAAGACTTAACAAATATTCACACTATGGAACAAAATATTAGCAGAAGGGAAATAGTCGAGTACAAGCCAGTAATTACCTCGAAGAGATGGTGGTGCACCAGCACATAGCTGGTAAAATATATGATAGGACCTTTCCCCTTCATTGCATTGCACTACTCTAGACTGTCCAGATACCAAACAACATTAGTGTCTGCTGATATAATGTAGGCAAACTTAGAAAATTTAGCTCATAAGAATGAATAATTACCTTTTCAAGCAAAACTGTTGATGGCAGGCAAGGAGCATCACATGAATTCAGCACATATACAACATGTAACATTATAATTAGTTATAAACTTTTAAAGGGAGCATAGGCACATTGGTTTCAAGTTTCAACCATTAAACAGCAGAAAACCTACATGTTTGAATATTAGCACCAGAAATTTTTCCAGTTTCGCTGAAGTGAATCTCAATGAGCTTTCCCTGTCACATATTCAACCAAATTATGAGAAACTTCCAGCAATGAAAAATATATAATAACAGTTTTAACATAGATAGAGACGCAAAACATGAAACCCACAATAATAACCATTTCAAGAATTAATTAGATCGATCAGTCAGGAATCTTACAAAGCGACTTGAGTTGTCATTTCTCAAAGTTTTTGCATTACCAAAGGCTTCAAGTATTGGATTAGTCTTTAATATCTCATACTCTATTCCACTTCCACCTCCAAGAGCAGCCAAGTACTGCATTGCAATCTTTGCTGTCTCAGTCTTCCCAGCTCCACTCTCACCACTGAATACGTAGATGGTAACTATGATTATATGCCTCAATTCAAACACAATACACATCTAAGGGGGAAAACAAGGATAAGAAAAACCAAGAACAAGTTTCACAATAATGACAAAATCGGCATACAGTACAACAAGCAGGTATGCAAGAATGAGGTCATCCTTATGTTATGTTTGTCTCTATCCCATTAAAATTTACAATTTGAATAAGTATTTTCAAGAAAAGAAATGTAAGCAACCTACGATCTGACAAAATCTCAAAAATGACAATGTTCAGTTAATTCTACAGAAAACAAGTATATACAAGAATAAATTCAATACTTGTGACAAATTATAGTTCAAAATTTGAGAGCATCTTATAGATATTAAATTTAGTACAATCTCTCATGACTAGCTACTCATTAAAGATGAATTCAAAAAAAATAACTGACCTTATAATTATAGACTGATTAACTTCATCTGAAAAACAAAACAAGAGTTGGTGTAAGTTCTTGCTTAAAACCAATGGAAGAAGTCTTAATTTTATCTCTAAAACTCCATCCATATATGTTCATACGAGGAAATAAAAAGTTACCTCGTATCATTTCTCGGATGGCTGTGTCTGTAATTGCATATACATGAGGGCTTTCAGTTGATTTACGCTTGTAGGCTTCAATATAATTGTTACCATAAAGAGGAACTTTCTTGAAAGGATTTACAGCAACCAAAACAGGCCCCGCTTTTGTCTGATTTTCACAGTTACACAGATAACGGTAAGAGTTATGATCAGATAAAATGCTGTGAAAAAATTCGAAGAGACATAAAAGCTTACATAAATCATATTTTGATTGTATCTATACTGTAGATCATATAAAACTGACGGTTCGTTTAAATAACTAAGTTGCATGAGGTCATCCACTCCATCAAGAATATCAGGATTTGCCGATACCAAACTGTCTTGTTTCACTTTTAAAACCTATAACAAATCCCAGGGAAGGTGAGACCGTGCAGCTAAAAATTAATAAAACCACTCTTGAGAATTATTGATAACTTATTTATCTTACCTTCCCATCAGGCAATGAAATAACAGATTCTGTTCCAGAAGTTTTTATTATATTTGCCAGCTCCCAATTCCCATTTGGAAGTTGAAACCAAGACTGAAGTTTCTGAAATAGTTAACATCAGAAGTAAGGGAAAGACGTAACATAACAATTATCAAATTTAAGGCAATCAAGTAATGATTGCTAACATGGTATTCCCTGTTTTGAATATTTTACAAAAATTGATTCAATGTAACAAGTAGAATTGCTTATAATTGCATGGCATTCCCTTCTTAAACAATTTCACACACATAACGAAATCATCAATTAAAAAAATAGAAATAACAACGGCATAGATACTTTTGTTTGGCAATAGTATAGTGACAAACAACAAACAGTAGCAAATCTCTAAATTGGCATAAATTACTCTTTATCAAGACAAGACACTCTCAACAGTCAGCAGAAAGGATATACAACAGAACTGAATCGATAAACAGAAAAATATCAAAGAAAATGGACAATTAATCAACTTCAATTTCAAACCACCACATAAGGATATGTCAAAAACAATAGTGGATTGAAGTGATAGCGGAATACAAACAAGACAATGGCCAGGCCCAATCTTAATCGCTTCCAAACTTAATGTATACCAAATAAATTGAAATAAATGTTTCATTTCCCTGGACTAAGCCATTTTTGAGGTGGACTATCAAATGGTAATCAAGCCTATCCATCACAACAAGGAAGACATATCAGAATTTGGGTAACTATTGACAATTTTAGATCCCTAATTGGTGTTAGTTCAAACTTCAAGGTTAAGTTTACACAGAGACAAGTTAATGTGGTTTCTCACACTGTTACCTTGAGTGTCACATCTTTGTCTAGTCACTATTCTTGTGAATTGTGATATTTTGCTAACTTATATTGCACACTTTGTTTTTAATGAAATGAAATGAATTTGTAATCGTGAAGAAAAAAACGATCTACTAAGACTACTTCACAAGAAAAGAGGAATTCTATGCAGTAATCCCTGATATTTTCCTTGTTTCTGGTTAAACTCCAGAAATGTTTACCACTGGATTATAAGTTGTCTTATAGAAGTCTAGATCAATACCTCACACCAACATTCAATTCTTTTGGCCTACCTTTATCTAAGTCGTAGTTTCAATTTTCAACCGACTCCTAACATGTTCCAAATCTGACACTCAACCAAAATTGGCATCTACAGAATATGAACTTTCACATTACAACCAATATGATTCTGATGCCTTCTTATAATCCTAAAATTGTTTCTTAATCTTATATAGCTATACACATGAAGTATTTCAGTCTATATTCTGTATTAACAATCTCCTATTAAACAAACTAACATCAAATTTCAATAAGATACGAAGTTTCTTTACTGCTGCTAGCCAACACTCATGACTTTGGGAACGGTAATGGTATATCTATACTATAAGACAGATATGTCATGAGATTGTAAAGCTCTGGGGATTTATTTGCGAGAGATCATATAAAAATTAATGCCAATATAATTAAGCTACAATAAACACATATAAAATAAAAAAATTGAGCTTTAAACTTCCAATTAAAAAATATGGAAAAAAGCATCCAATTATAGAGCATCCTTCAAGGAAAACCAGCATATTTGTCCAACTGTATTAAACAATTTCAAAGCCGAGAATAAGATTAAATTATAATCTGAAGCTAAAAGTACCTTCTTTGAAACATAAGGTGTTGTATCACTCCACCTAGATTCCCTAGAAGACACTGAAACTGATTGGAAGGGGAGAGGAACAGATTCCAAGCCTTCATCAATAATAGATTCCCTGTCTTCTAATAATACAGATTTACCACTATACGCTATGTCCTCATTGAAAAGACTCATCCCACCTGCACGGTCTTGAGCTTCTTCAGAAAGATCATCATTTTCAGGACTACTTGATCCAACCAAACCATCGCTTCTCAATTTAGCGTCTCCACGGTTTTCCATTACATCACGGGTCAGATTACCATTAACCTTGAAACCAGGAGGCAACGATTTGATAGGCTGGAGAGCAGGAAGAATCTTGGATCCCATAGACATTTTTCCTTAAATAACTCTGCGACAACAACACAACCAAAAATGGTTACGAACAAAACATAGATATTTTAAAAAAAAAACAAAGAGAATCCATTTTCAACCAAAAGTTCCTATCGAACTTTTTAACAAGGTCCCATTGAATGACTTAATCAGTTAAACATAATGGAGGGGACCATAAGTCCATAGCTCTAAGATACAGACTCTACTATTGTTGCGTGGTTTCTTCCTTAAAAAAGTTTCCATTGACAAGTGCAACTCCAACCTCATCTCAATTCCTAACATGTAAAAACTCAATAAGACAAAGTCTCACTCACTCCCACTGAGCCATCGTAATTCCTAATACGGTTTATGATATAACATTATGGCGTAATTTGATTCATGTAAGTGACTCCATTTAGTGTGATAAAGTTTAGTTATTGTTGTTGTTTCAACCCGGTGGCTAATACATACTCAAATAAACACGCACACATGGGGAGGCGCAAGTGTGGAAACCCGGGATCAAACCCGGAATCTTGCATAAAATATTGTCACAAACAAAACACTAGGTTGTAACAATATGGACCAAACAAAAACAACAACAAGTTAACCAAATCTAAAACATATCCGATCTAACATGTAATGAAACATAAACATGATTTAAAGTTGAAATCATCAAAAGACTTGAAACCAAAATCCACAAACAGATCCTCCAATTTCCAATAACATCTATTACTGAAAGAAAAAAAAACATAAAAAATTGAAAATGTGTTACTTGAGTTCAATCATCCAGTAAAAATATTAAAATCAAGTTCAGTTCAGGATCATGAATACTTCACTTATAAACATCATCATATGATAAAATTTTGTACTAATCATTAAAAAACAAAGCAAAAAATGAAGGTTAAGAAAAATAACCTAGATTGTCCAATGAAAGTTGAACCGATCAAAGAAGTTTAGAGAATCCAAAACATGGTTGATCAGTGAAGAAGATGATGAAAACAGGAGAAAGCAGAGGAACAGTAACAGAGATGAAGGTGATGTAGCAGAAGTGAGTGAAAGCGATGAAAGAGAAGAAACAGAGACAATGGTAAAGAATGAAAGGTCTCTGACAAACACAAAAGTGAAAGATGTTTGATTTTTGGTTTCCGAGAAAGTTGAAAAATATTTGCCAACTCTGTTTCAAGACAAGAACAACCACCTTTTTCTTCCTTCTTTTCCTTTTTTAATACTACTAATTACTATTTAACTCTTAATCAATTCATAATACTTTTTTATTAAGGGAAAAATTATAAGATAGTAGATAATTCAAATAGTAAAGAATTTCCTTGGACTGATAAAGCATGTGTGGGTAAAAATTTGACTAACTTTTTTATTTAAGAGGTAAAATTTTAAGTAGCTTTAATTTTAAGATTTATCCGATCATGCATTGGTCGTTGTCCTTTAAATAAGTATTTTATGATGTTGATATGTTCAAACAAAAAATAGGAGTAATAAATTATGATGTTGATATGCTCATATTTTAAACAAAAAAAAAAGTCGTTACATAATATTACTTCTATATTCTATTTTTATTTTTTTTGCATGGTTGTTGTAAAAAAAATGTTACAAAAAAAATCCATCATGTTTAACCCAAAAGTCATATAAATATATTTTTTTTAACAATCAGCTCTGATAAATATTTGTTTTTTAAATATAAATTGTATTATTGAAAATAAATAAAAAGATATATAAAAAGTATGGGATTTTATATTTTTTGCCAACTGATTTTTGAATTTTGAATGAAAAATCAAAGTATTGCACCGTTTTACAGTTGAGACATACATACGTTATAGATACGAGTTTGATGTTTTTTTTGACAAAAGATACGAGTTTGATGTTGTGTTGCTCAACTAATAATAATAATTTGAGAATTTAGGAGTTAAAAATTTAATGCACCAGCACCGTCCTACATTAAACGACAACAAACATTACAAATTAAGCAAGCCAAGCAGGCTAATAAACTAATTATTGGTCCTGAAATCTATCATTATACCAATTTAATCAATACTTTGATACCTACTATGTTGCTTAGACAGTTAGACTATATCAACTATATATAGTACTAGTTGTTTAGACTCAATTTCCTTACATATTTTGGTAGGACTTCCTTCCTTCCCATCAAAATTACCATGTTCCTTTTGTGTGAAAAATATATAAATAGTTTTAGAATTTAATTGTTGTGTATTGTTGATATAAAAAAATTGAAATGCACATCTAAACATATTTTATCACATAGTTTTTTTTACGGTAAAAATGCTTCATTCAATAAATTAAACAACAAGCATTACAAATAGATTGACACAGTTGAATTGGGGCATTCTCCATCCATTGTCGAAGAACAAATTTTAAAAAAAAGCTAACACATAGTTGATAATACACATAGATTGTTCAAAAGCCAAAAGAACAAAACCAAACAAAGAACAACAAACTAGCATCCGTTCATTCAATGTCTTACGAACCTGAACTTTGGCAATATAAGAATGAGAATCCATAGTCTTTTTCTCAATCTAGTTACAGATAATTTCTTTGATTTGTGTTCGCATAATTCGACTATCATTGGTCTCAAAATTGTATAATTTTCCTCAGATGTTTGAAAGTAGGTTGCTGATTAGAGAGATTGTTGTTATGGGAGTCAGCCTCGTAAGCTTTTTCAGTCACTATGGATTGCCAAGATACACCAACTAACTTGTTCCAAAAACCATAATCCTTTTGAGGAATTTTGACAAACACCAATAATCCTTAAAAAATAAAATAAAAAATAAGACACATACTAGAAATAAAACAAACACCAAAAGCCAGCAATAATGGAGGCATCAATTTTCTCAAGCTTCTTATAGTTTGGTGGTGGTGGATCATGTGGAGATCGCGTCGTTGAAAGAGGAAGTTCATGTTTGGCTTGCGGCGTGTAGAGAATATCTTCTTGGGCATACATGTATCCGTTCATAAAAAACCTTTTTCTCATTAAAATATTGAAGGACTTAGCCAAGTTTTTGTAAACATCAAAGGAATGGACCTTGTGAGAATGAACACCAAGAAATACAACTTCAAAAATCTTAAATAAGCTTTTGCTTTTGTTAAGAATTTCTTCCTTGGCTTCATTCTTACCTTTTGAAAAATGAAACCTATTGCAATATATTTACAATTTTCAAATGAAACCATGTTTCTCTACAATATTTATAAATTAACTTTGATAAGTCTTTTAAAAAAAATATATTATCCATTTTTGCATAAACATATCATGCATCATTTTGCATTCATAGTTTCTAGTCCGTGTCTCACATTGTGTCTTCTCAATAAAAAGTCAATCCATCAGTCTACTCGCATCTACAACGCTCGGGCAAATCGAATGGATCATCTTGAACAAGAGAATCACAAGCTTTGTGAAGAGGTGACGACCCTCCAGGCCGAAAATGAGATTTTTAGGAACTTAGTATCTTTGATGACGGTTGCACAGGGTCAGCCATTATCTCTTCCTATTGTCAGCACTCAAGCTCAGACAGTTGCTTCCACTATCCCAATTTCAACAGTGTTCGCAAGTACGCCTCAACATGTTATGCTCGAGGGTTATCTCTAGGGCACACTTTTAAGTTCTTGTGGAGTATTCCGTCCTGATGTCTCTAAGGTTCAAGCTCCTTTTGTGCAACAAACAACGCATATCCCTCAACCGAGCCCTTTGTTCCCTCAAGTTGCTATGACTTACTCACTCCTTTGATCTACACTGTTAAGCAAAACCACGAACCCATCTATCACTCAAAAGGTGTGGCTGCATATGACCGGATAGATGAACTGAAAGAAAAGTTTGATAAAATATAGCTGCAATTGAATGCTCTCCGTGGGAAAAAATTGTTCGGGAAAAATGTTTATGATCTTTGCTTGGTTCCCAATGTCGTGATACCACCCAAATTCAAGGTTCCTAATTTTGAGAAATACAAAGGGAACACTTGCCCTGAGATTCATCTGGTGATGTACATGAGAAAAATGTCTGCACAGGCCGGTAATGATGAGCTCTTCATCCACTGTTTCCCAGATAGTTTGACTGGTGCCGCGCTGATATGGTACATGGGTCTAGACAGGGCTGATATCAAAACTTTCAATGATTTGTGCGAGGCTTTCGTCCAATGATATAACTACAACTTGAACTTGGCCCCAGACACAAATGAACTGCAGGCCATGACTCAGAATGATAATGAATCATTCAAAGCTTATGCCCAACGTTGGAGAGATTTCGCCGCACAAGTCCGTCTGCCTCTGGAAGAGCAAGAGTTGACCTAGATTTTCCTAGAGACTCTGGATCAGTTTTATTTTGAGCACATGTTTACAAGTGCATCCAGCAACTTCGCAGAGTTGATGATCATGGGTATGCGTATTGAAGAAGGGGTCTGAAAATGACGTTTGGTCAAAGAAAGTGTTCCCACTGACAGTTCAGAGGACGAAGATCAAGAAGAGAGTATGGTAAAAAGTCAGCCTCAACATGAGTATCCGGCTTATTACCATGTTGCCACTGTTATGCCCAATGCCAAAGCTGTTCAAAATCCGGTTTATCAACCTCAGTTTCAACAATATCAACAACATTATCCGGTTTATCACCCTGTTGCCACTGATGTTCAAAATCTGGGTTATCAACCCCAATTTCAACAATATCAACAACAACCCCAACAACAGGCTTCGGGACAACCACAATTTGATTTGATTCCCATGAAATATGCAGAGCTGCTCCCCGATTTTCTTGGGAGGAATCTTGTCCAGATCAGGCCACCTCCTTGGGTGCCTAAGAAATTGCCAGCTAGGTACATGCCCGATCTCTTTTGTGTCTTCCATCAAGGGGCACTATGTCATGACATCGAGCAATATT
>Ga0099826_10001843_pt1 | contig 13184 bp, 8 predicted proteins | sample Mtrugardesep15_FD_76830 | JGI IMG/M metagenome (GOLD analysis project Ga0099826, IMG submission 76830) | Root nodule microbial communities of legume samples collected from California, USA - M. trunc garden sep15 | ecosystem: Host-associated > Plants > Roots > Nodule | place: USA: California... | reverse complement strand
TATATATCTTGCCAATCAATAGAATGGTGTAGATATAGACGTGCGCATCCAATCTATAATCCACTAATCTTTGCCTAGGTCATTACTCATTATATTCAATAATGCTGTCTAAGTATACTTTGGGTAATTATTGCCCATAATAACAATCGATTTGCTAAAAAGGTCACTCTTCATTGGCTACACATGTATATATTGAAATATCCTCTCAAAAAAAATTGTATATATTGAAATATATATTGTCTAATTATTTTGTGGTTACTATTTTTCTTGACAACAGAACAAAATATTGAGTTGAATCACTGTAGAAATCCATGCCTAACTAATGTGTGAAATGAAAAGAAAAAGAAAGGGAAAAGGAAGGAACTCATGATTACAAAGGAAAATTTGATGCAAAAGGACAAATTAATTGAGGGTCCTTCAACCCACAAACATATACATCACATATAAATAAGAGGCTTTTTGTTTTTGTTAATAAAAAAACAAACGAAGAGAATGATAAACTACTTTAAACAAAGCCTCCATATTGGACCCAATATGTTTGTGCAAAACTTTTTTGCATTTCCCCCTTATGATGGAATGCATTATTTTCACACCATTTACTTGATAATCTTTTTTACATAAATTTAAATGAAAAATATCAAAACCACAACGATTCTTTTTGTGAATCATATGTGCCTAGAAATGTTCCTAATACATGTGTAATGTGTAACATAATAATAGAAAATAAACCCTCTTTTCTTGCCGCTAATTACTCCACATGGCACTCATCTAACTCAAGTAGTCTCAAAACAAATTGTTCTTATACCGTTTGATTAAAGTTGGAGATTAAATATAATAATCATAATTAAAGATTTCATTAGCACCTACTAATATGGCCTCAAATGACCATGATTGCGCATTTCTTGGGCAAGTAGCTAGGTTGCACTTAATTAGATAGGTTGATTTTTTATTTTTTTTTATCATGGTGATTAAACTTTAATTAGTTCTTGAATTTACAAAAATAGCCTTGAAATTTGATAAATGAAATATATAGTATATATTTGTAGAGTGAAGGAATCCCAATGGAGAATGTAGAGTTTGGCATGTTACTAAAGCAAGACAAAGGAAGAAGTATAGCCTAGAGAGAAATATATATTTAGGGATACCCTCCTAGGGATTTATAAAATATTTCAATAACGATTGGTTTGATTATTATTTTATGTCTAAAAGAGCAACATTAACCCATTGCATACCTTGAAAATGAGAAAAAGGAAGGAAAAAAGAGTAATAAGATAAGTTAAACAAATTAGGAGGAGGGTATAGTATGTATTTGTACTTTAAGATTTGTATTAATATAATTGCATGAAAATAATCGATGAAATTGGTTTCGAAAGTTGAAAGGATGGGAAAAAAGAAAAGATTATATTTGCTTTTGTTACTGCACCTTTTCCTTTTTAGTGATAAAGTGGAGGGAAGTTGATGAAGATGTAGTTGAAAAGATTTACAATAAAGAGTTTTTCCACATGGAGGAATATATATATAGTTGTAATATTTTTCGGCAAAGATTAAGCTTGACTCTGCTGGTAATCTTTGAGACTTGTGAATTTTGTATCATGCATATTTCATTACATGTCCTAAATGTTTTAATTGAAAGTTTTTGGCCCTATTAGATACGATGAAGGAACTAAATTGATTGACGGTCTTTTATTTCTTAAATTTTGATGACCGAATTGTTTGATTAGTGCAATTTTAAAGATCAAAATGATGACTTGCATATCTAACAATTGTATAAAACTATAAAACTATACAGTAATATGATATTTTTGTGTCAAAAAATCTTAACATGATTATTATAGGGATTTTGTGACAACAAATATAATAAAATGTCAAATGAAAAATTATGATTGGACGACCAAAACTTGATATTTACACAGTATTTTATTTGTTTGGGCTTTCTTCCTAATTATATAATGCTGTCAAATAAATCCAATTATAGACTACAGAAATTGCTATTTGCATCCCCAGTTTTCTAATACATCCTTTTCCAATAAATTCACTATTTTGTGAAAGAATAAAGATAGGTTCACACCCTTAATGTGTAAACTCCTTTGTACCACTTTGAAAAATTTCAGTTAACCAAATATATGGTCTGTGTAACTACATTTTTTCAGCTGTGTGACCACTTTTTTTCAAAAAATAAAATGTGGTTACGCAACTAAAATACGTGTGACCACCATTTTTCCACTTAGTTAACCAAATAAATTCTGGAAAAATAGTTGTCACTCAACTAAAAAAGTGTGGTCACACAAACCATATATTTAGTTAACTTAAATTTTCCAGAATGGTACAAACGGGCGTACACATTAAAATTGTCAACCTATCATTGTTGTTTGTGAAATATATATTTTTGGAAGTATAATGTGAAATGTATATATCGATATATCTATCAATTCAGAAACAAAATTCAAGAACACATAAATCTTTGTTTTGTAAATCAACTTATAGATGATTTATATATCGATATATCTGTATATCTTCAGCTACATGAATATCTCAGTGAAATTGATCATCCAGATTAATTGGTTTTTGGATCAAATATTTGAAACAAAAAATATATATGCATGTAGTTACACAATTTTAAGTTGGAATCTCATTTCTCATTCTTAGAATTGGACTGTGCAGAGAGGTTGTTTTACAAATAAATTAGGGTGCAAATAGAAGTCTCTCAAGTGACATAAATTGGAAGAGTTTTCATCGTATGTGAAACTAGTTTGTTACTTTGTCATTCTTTATTGTTCGTGCGGCTGATTTGTTTTGTTTGATGCATGTCATGTCATATCATATAGTATACTATCTAGGGTTATAGTATGGACTGTGCAATATGTAACTAATTATGTCCAACACGCAAAGTAGCTAGCTATCCTGATGTGAAATTCTTGGAAATAAGCCATTTCATGTATGTTTTTCCAAATTCCCAAAGCATTGAGAAATCAATTCAAGTCCTGAATTTGCTCATAATCTATTCTAGCCTAGTAAAGTATTATTAATATATGAAGGGAAAAAGAACCTTGGTTGGATGTGTAAAGGAATGTTGATAGATGCATCATGGAGTCAACTTGTTAAGATTAACAACTTTCAGGATCAACCATGGATAGATCTTAATCAATAAGTCTTGTTATTTTTTTGGGACAAAATAAACAATGAAAGTTAGCATTGTCACTGATATAAGCACAAAAAATATATTTTATATTTGGTTTATACTAGAAAACAAATACATCAATTATTCAATAAATTTAAAATGTGTTTTTTTTGCATATAATAGTGATTAGATGAAGGATTTACGATCTACACTAAGTTTGTATATCTCTTGTTGGCAATCTAATTGCACAATTGTAATACACATGATGAGGTAAGGTAAGGACATTGCTGTAGTACATCGGTACTCATAAATCAAAGCTAGTCTTACTTGAACACAAATATAAATAAAATATATTTAAACACACTCACATAAATGGAGTAAAATAAATAAGAAAGAATTTAGTCAAATAATTCATTCATTTATTTCTTTTTTTTTTAATTTTGTTTATTCATGTGTGTGTCTAACCACTTTTTATTTGTGTTTGTGACTATGTAAACATTTTTCTATGAATCATGATATCTTATGACTGAGTCTCATACAAGACTTGTGAATATTACATGAAATTCTTTTTCCAATAACCAAGACACTGATTAGGAGGATCTCTCCGTTTGTTATTCTCTACGGTTGCACCATTACTACAGTTTTGAAAATACAAATGCAAAAATGTGACATTAAACGAGTTCAAATCTTTTTGATTTACTTTAAACCTATAACAATTGACATCACAATTTCTTTTCGAAAATAGAGATGATCTCAACCCCAAAACATAGACTAATATTTCCTCCGCAATACATTAGTATTAAAAAAATGAGTGTTGCTTTACAGAAATTTGGCTAGAATTGCACTCCCTGGCTTGAAATATGATCAATGTTTTAGCCTCTTAAATGAATGTGATCCTCTCTCTGAACATGCATCACCTCAGATTCTTACCAAAGTCTCAGCAACAAAAAGACCCTTCATTTAGGGTGACTATGATAGGCACCCCTAAATCGTGTTTGGTACTTAGCATTATATACAAGTCTCAGCTCAGATTCTTTTTATATTTTTTGCTAACCACAAGAGTTAATTCTTTTCTGTAGTTAAACTAGTAGAAGATAACACATCTGCTTTAGATAAGGTCGGCTTCACGGTATCACCCATATGAGCTGTTATAAGTTTTAGCCCTTCTTGTATTTTAGGAGGAAAGTCTTCGTTATTGGTGTCAACTATGAAATTGAAATCAGGGACACTAACATTCACATTGGGTGAAACTCCAGGATTAACAATAAAATGAGTTGCCTTCTTAAAAAAAAAAGTAAAATGAGTTGCTTGGGAGCCCTTATTTAAAGTAACAATTTGTACATAAAATTTATCAATTATTTCCTTTTTTGAATCCTTAACTAGTGCCGTTAGGACACTTGTTAGCATAACCCTTATTTAAATCAGTTGGCAGGGAGCCCTTATTTAAAGTAACAATTTGTACATAAAATTTAACAATTATTTCTTTTTTTGAATCCTTAACTAGTGCCGTTAGGGCACTTGTTAGCATAACCCTTATTTAAATCAGTTGGCAGAGAACTATGAAGCACAAACTCATACATGGACACCCGACACGACACAGACACAGACACGTCGATTCCGAGAATAATTTGAAAAAATAACAATTTAATGTAATCATATATGTCGGTGTCGTGTCAGAGACAATACCTATCCGACACACCATGACACGCATAATCAGAGGAGTATATGTTCTTCAAAGGAATACCATCCTCAGTACAAGAAATATCAGAAAGATTAGTAGGCAAGTCAGGAATTTGTTCTTCCTGCACATTAAACTGTCTCTTGATATGCAAGCTTGTGTCTTTGGCCTAAATATCCTTCATAAAAGCTCCAATAACCTTAAGATCGTGCTGTACAGTAGAACTAAGAACCTTATTATTAACATCAACTGTGAATCACCTTTTTCACTCACATATCAGAAGTAAAATTAAGACTGCTGTAAAACTACATCAATCTCATCATTATGAGTTTTATCCTGTTTGTCTTCCAAATCAACAACATTATGAATGATATTCTGAGAAGCATCAGCCTTTTCCTGCAAAGGAGTTAAGACTTGTTCCTTAGGCATGTTAGTCCCCCTCAGAAATATGATTAGCATCATCAACCTTATCCTCAAGAACTTTTTGCTACAACGCCTCCCCTGGTGAAACTAACCCAGAATCTTTCACACTAGAGCATAACATTAATTGTTTTACTTAAACTTTACCTCTAAATTAATATTATATACATCATTCCAAAATATAAAATATTCCTCTATGAATCTATGGTAATGATAAACGCTCAATGGTTAATTATGATTTTTTGATAGACAAATGTTAAAATATATTTTTTAAACAAGGACAAATGTTAAAATATTAGTTGTTATATTTGTATTTTCTCCTTCACTAGGTTTGGATTTCGATCATTTAACTTCTTTAATCCTTTGTTTAAACAAGTTGAAGCAATTAGACAAAGCTAAAGAGAAATAAACTAAAGAGAACAATCACCCAAAATTAAAAAATTTAAAAAAATAAGAGAAATAAAATAATTAAACTAGAACTTTTTTTTAAAATCTGAAGAGTAGCCTTCATTATAAAGTGGCTTAAACCAAAACACATTAGTTTTACAGGCAAAAATAAAATCATAAGGTTCTCTAGGGCTTTTCTATATACCAGCTTCCTTTGGAGAAACATAGCAAAAAAGGTTGAATTTCCAAGTCTTCTTCGCAGCTTCTACGTCTCTCACAGAAATCACTTTTGCAGTGATTCTGATCCTTGATTAGATTTCTTGACTCAAGCTTTTGCAGAAGATGAACAACCATCAACTTTTCTCCTTGATGTACAAAATTATCAAGGAAGGCCAGAAACTGTTTTAAGAAGTTTTTAGCTTCAGACATCTTTGTTTAAGTCAAAGTAAAGGATCCGTATATTCTGCATGAGACTGAATAATATTTTAATGAACGCCTGTAACTTCTTTTGGCATTTTCTAAACTTTGTCCTAATAGCCTTTGGCATATCTATCAAACAACTAACTTGATTCTGGAATGCCTAATCTACTGCCACAGTTATTGTTCTTCCTACATTGAACCAATCTAGCAACAGTATTTACTTTCTCAACAATTAGTGGAAGAAGCTCAGCAGCATCATTTAAAAATTGAAGGCCATCACTTGAAACCTCTTCTCCGTAACTTCTTTCTAATTTTGAAAATAATTGCACAGCACTCTCAGCTGCTGCATCCAAGCTACCAAATGCTTTCTTGCATGCAGCTATGGTTTCCTGCAGTTCACTCCCTTCACAACCACTTTCCTTTTGATCTCTATATATCCCCGGCTGATTGTCAATTGAATTTTCTTCGGCAGGGCACCTGACTAACTCATGTGTTGAATCCGGTGCTGAGTTCTTGAGGTTCTACATCAAACATTTTGAGAAGCATATATTGAGCAAAGTGATTCATGGTGCTACTTTTCATAAACTATAGGCTTTTCAAAATTCTATTGTGAAGTATTATAATAGAAAGGACCGCTTAAAGAGTATTACTGAGGGCTAAGTGAACACTGTTATTATGTGGACTCATGCTTTGATGAAACATAACCCGTAATTCAAAGTTCAAATTACTAATCTTAATATTCTTCAAAGTGAATTGATTGTAAAAGGTAGGACATTTGTTTATAAATAGGTATATCATACATACCTGCTCACAAGAATTTCCCACTTCTTCAATTTCCATGAACTGCAAGGATCTGCTTTCTGGTATAATATCAGTTGCAGCTTCTTCCTTGGACCTCTTGCTATCAGGCATATTCCTGACAGGACTACTAAATAATTTCTTGTAGTCTCCTGCATAATCCCATTGTACAGTATATCTTGCAGAAAACCTTCTAACTGATGAATTCCTTGGCTCCATCTGTGCACATAATACGTCAGGTTAAAAAAGGCATTATAAGCTCAAGAAAACCTTGTAAGATATCTTACTCCCAGAAGCTGAGTAGGATACCAATTTCTTTCATTTTCCAAGCTCAATGTGATTTTCAAACACATTTTTATTTAGAAAAGAGGAAATCTTGGTTTCAAAAAAATTTGTAAGAAAAAAAATCGTTACTTATAAATATCATCTCAGTAAGGAAGCACCATTTTCAGAAAAACTGTGGTAGTGATACATTTTCAAAGCCAAAGATAACTTTTTAAATAAAACTAAAATAATTAACCAGTTGTATTACCAAAACTATATTCTAAATTTAATATAACAAATAAAATCAAGAAAATAATGCAATGTTGTAGAAACACAACTCTTCTTACCCATGTTAAAATTTCTTCTTTACTCTTCAAAATAATAGCCTAAAATTAGATATAGTAATTGCATGCAACACTAACCTTATGTGTATTTGATAGGCTTCCAAAATGTTGCTTAAAGATACCACTCTCTTCTTCACAGCGCAAACTGTCCAAGTTATCATCAAGAGTTGTTTTTGACATGCTTCCAGATTCTTCTGGTTGCGACTGCTCTGCTTTTCTATCGGAAACTTCTTCAGAATACCCAGAAGAATCATTATTTTTACCAACATGCTGGTCCAAAACGACATCCATTTCCTCTTTAAGGCTACTAAGCTCAGAGGAGATCTGGTTCTCACTGTTCATAGCTCTATCTTGTCCTGCAGTAAGCCATTATTTATAACATTAGACCATATTTTTACAATCACATGCATCTAATAATACTGAGTAGAATTTGTATCAGCAGCAGCAGCATTGGACATTGTAGTCATTTCCAGCTATAGTTAATTGTTTAAACCAAAGTATATTAAGTTAAATCAAACATACTATCTGGTTCATTTTATAAGAATCAAATGACTAAATCATCGACACACCAAGAAGGTGTATTTAAAGATTAATGTTAAGTTGTTTTCTAAAACTACCCATGGTACTCATTAAAAGGAATTTTAATAATAAATACTCTTGAAAAAAGGTATTTGTTTCTTATAATTAGGACCTAAAAATAATCTCTGTCGAAATTTGGGGCCTAACTCATCCTTACAAAATCGGCTTGTAAGGTGAGGAGTGCCTCCTCTTTATAAACTCTTTTCAAGAGTCCTATCTATTCGATTTGGGACTAAATCCACCCCCTCAAAGCCAACACAATGAAGGTGTTGGAGGCTGCAATGAAGGCAAACTAAAGGGCGCAATTTAGGCGACTAGGGGCGGACCGCAATAAAGGCGGAATTTCCAACAATCTCTATTTGATTTTATAAAAGTACCAGACGGAGTAATAAATGTTGATTCACTCATATTGGTCAATGGTGGCCATATATTTATAATCTACAAAAGCGGGCAGAAGAACTCATCTCCAGACATAAACACTTGTGTATGTTCTTAGAAAAGAACTTATAAAAAATCACTTACGACATAGGCTCCCATGCATAAATGCTTAATGAAATTTTTACCAAACACTACGACATAGGCTTCCATCCATAAATGCTTATTGAAATTTTTACCAAGAACTATTCCAGTAAAAATTGTTTGCCTAGACAACCCTAAGTAAATATGTCAATTACAGGTTCGAGAAGGAGGAAAGAAAGCAAATGCCAATTTCTAAAAAGTAAACTGTTCCTGCATTCTTGTGTTTCTTTAAGTTCTTTTATACTCTACTCTTGTAGTTTTCTATTTTTTGTCTAGTATATTTTACATTTGGGTCTTGTTAACGAGTTCCCCAAGGGCACTCTTTAAGCATTCTAATTCAAGAAATTATCCACTAAAAAAATCAATTGTTTCAATTTCCAATGCATTAAATACAATAATTTTCACAAAAATTAACCATTTAAAGGTCTTAAAAGTGCCCCGGGGGCACTAGTTAACATTTCCCTTTACATTTAAGAAAAAATAGAGCTCATGAGCATTTGTGTAGGACGCAAATACAATGTCAATATATCGTTAGTGTACACGCGTTTACAAATCAAATATATACAATTTGACCACCTAACGTTTTAAAAACTGAGCTGGATTTCAATTATCAAAACAACTACACCTCCTCCAAGATGTGGTTCAATTGGTTTGGTTCCATCAATTATACTGACGTTTGACAATGATTAAACCGGTTGAATCAGATACATCTAATTGGAAATATAGCCAGCATGGTCCAACATAGTTCTACTCGACAATACAGTTCAGTTTTTAAGACACTATACCAGCCACTTTGCATGCAATACCAAATGTGCATTACCTATAGGTGCATTCAAAACTATACCCAAGAAAAATAGTGTAACCACTAACCAGAACATTTTTGCTAGTACACTAGCTCTTGTCATCAAAATCATATTCTTCACACTACAGCTAAATCAAGCTTCGTTGACATTTTGGTTTCTGCAGTATCATTTATAAAACTGAGATTGAGAGAAATATGATGTGAGTAAAAGGGTCCAACTTACTTAAACTCGAGGAAATCTTTGGAAACCTTGTCTCAAGTACATTCTGCATCTCGGGGGACGAAAGTGCATCCATACAAACAGTGTAAACAGAGCGCCAATGGTTGTCCAAATCAGTGTTGCTGAAATTAGTGTTTTTATGAGCAAAGAAGTGATATGCCACCAAAAAAATCATGATTTAAGATTAAGACTCGGTGCTTACTTGAAAGTACCTCTAGACCTTGAAGAGCATTGAGTGCTCACAGTCTCCGGCGATAACGAAGCATGATCAGATGGTATTTGAACTTCTGGGGATAAAGCAGAAAATGCCTGATCATCATCAATGCAAAAAATATTAGAGGGTGGACTTCATACCAAAATCCCAAGTCCTAACACCATTTGTGTTGATCATGGAGCTAAGAGAGATTTTTGCGTTCGGAATCGGCATTGTATGCTTGACACCGCTACAATAGATTCCTTATTTTTTAAACCTTGACACCCTTACATTAGAAGCTTCAACAAGAGTTAAGTAGAATTTTAACTTCTACAAATGAGGAGGAACAAACTAGATTAACCTAATGTCATCGTGGAATTGGTTAATTAGAAGGAAATAGTTTTATCTAGCACATTTCCAAAACTTAATCCAATTAAAATGCCAGTTTCAAACCATAGATTATTAATTTGTATACGTTCTTGAAGATGCTAACCAATACCTGTATAGCTCTACTCATGTATACATCTCCAAATTCCAAATACGTTTTTATAGGCATAAAAAAGCTTCTACATGTTTGAAATTGTGGGTAAGGGGAGAGAATTTAAATAGAATGTAGTTTCTCATAAAGAAAATAAATCCAGGTACATATACCTCTGATGAAGCGTCACTAACATTCCTGCAGACATTATTGCAGCCAGTCACTTTTGCTTGTGCCCATCTGGGAAGTCTTGAAATACTATATTTAAAAGACGGAGTCTCTCTATGACTACTTTTTGAATTAAGCACTCCATTCCTGCTTTGTCTCTCTTTCCTTAATGAGCAGACATCCTCATGATTGATCTTGCAATGCTGACACTCCTCTTCGCAAGATGATAGATGACTACAAGCAGGAGGTTGATCAGGGATTCTTGAAGGTAATGGATTACTTTTTTCCATTATTTTCGCCAATATTTTAGAAGACAATGGAGTGGGCAATTTCCATACAAGAATACAACCATCACCATCCACCTGAATACAGGATAAGTTAATAATTTTTGTGTTGATGGTTAAAAAAGCAAAGGTAGCATCATTGAGATAAGAAATTGATGAAGCATCTTCCAGACTATTGTGATGAGAAACAAATGAATTACTTGAATGACAAGATTTTGAAAATTTAACAATGAAGTCAATGATAACAACAATCTATTATTTGTGATCATATTGACTTTAATTTCCTTATGCGACTTGGTGCTTGTGGCTATTGAGACATGTTATGTTACCTTGATATATTTGCGACAAACCATTGACTTGTTAATTATGTAGCCGATAGTTTACTTGAAAATCATGAATGTATTTGAGACTTTTTAATTTACTTTTTCAATAATTTATGTATATTTTCGTTAATGAAGGAAATGCATAGCAAGGACCACTCGAAAAATGGTCCATTGGTGCACACAGAACAATAACCATTGGATGTTCTGATTTTTAAAAAATATGGACCAAATTAAATAAAAGGCAAAAGGATATTATAGCAATGCGATATAACAGTGTGTGTCACATTAAACATGAAAGTAACTCACTGAAACTAAATGCTTGCAATCAGGCAAGAAGATGACACCAGTAACAATTTCAGCATGTCCTGTGGCCTTGGCAACCATCTCTCCAGTCATAAAGTCATAGATGCAGATGGACTTGTTAGAGAATGAGCAGACCACATATGTGCAGCTAGGATCCATTATAACCTGTTAACATTATTAGCTCCTGATAAAGAATATCTGCAATCTTTTCAAACAATGAAGCTCACCTTTATAGGTTCTCCGAAAAAATTATCATGATTGTAGGACCTTATTAGTCTCCGAGTTGCCATGTCAAATGCCTTTATCTTCTTATCCTATGAGTATAATAATGTAATTAGTGACTCGGAGCGCTGATTCTAAAAATTATGAGCATTGATCTTATTAATTTGAGCATTCAACTAATAGGACTAAATGTTTTAGAATTTACATGGGAAGTATTCTACGACGGCGTAACCCACCCATGAACTTCGAAATGAGTATCACTGGTATGAAACATATACATTACCTGCCCAACTGTAACAACAGTCTCACATGTCTGATCCACAGCCATGTCATAAACAGTTCCACATTGTGAAGCCCTTTGACGATGTTGCAGCAAAATTTTATAACCATTATCTGCTACCACTACATCATGAAGCACCAGGAAACTGTGTACTAAAAAAGGATTATGTTAATTACAGAGGAAAACATTCAATGCCATTAAAGTAAAATTAGGTGCACTGGTTACTATAGAAAATAATTTCGAACACTAAATTAGTGGAAGTTTAGATTGAGCATATAACACCAAAGGAGAAACTTAACCAAAAATAAGACTTGTGTTCTAAATAAATTTGTGAACATTTCCAACCAATGCATAGACTACTTTAAACTGCAAATTCCATCGGCCTGTATCCGTTATTTTTGAAAACTGCTTCCAAGAGAACAGTGCTCAACATTATCAGGTAACTAATGAATGGTTCAAATGGATTTTCTTCAAAATGAAAAATTAGGATCAAAACAAAATGATTTTATACTTTGAGAATGTGACATCATAGAAACTTTTCGAACATGGGTTTGAGTACATCAATTTACTTTTAACTTTCTGCCTTTCTGGCCTAGATTTTTAGGGGTAGTGGGACTGCTATTATACCAATTTCAAATCAACTGAAAATAAAAATCCTATTGTCCTTTCCACACAGAAATACTGCTAAATGTTAATATTTTAAATTATAAATTCAAATGACTGACATATGGTATGCGTCAGTGTTGTAAATTGTAATTCAATGCGACAATTTTAAAACGATTTAAAAATTGCCTTCACTTGAATCACGTTTACCCCCAAAGTAAATGGCCAGTCAACCAAGTGGCATTGTATTATTGTCATTGAGGAGTCATCGAGTAAACAAATAAAATAATGAAGAACTAAAGGAGACTCGAGTTACGGATAATCAATTTGGTTTTATGCCTGGGAGGTCGACTATGGAAGCGATCTACTTACTTCGACGCGTGATGGAGAGATATCAGACGGATAAAAAAGACTTACACTTAGTTTTCATTGATTTGGAGAAGGCGTATGATAGAGTGCCTAGAGAGATTTTGTGGAAAGCTCTGGAGAAGAAAGGGGTTAGGATTACCTATATTAGAGCTATCAAGGATATGTACGAGGGAGCTTGAGGGAGCTTCAACTAGTGTGAGGACGCAAGATGGGGCTACCGTAGATTTTCCCATAACAATAGGATTGCACCAAGGGTCAACCCTAAGTCCTTATCTTTTTACTTTAGTTTTGGATGTACTGACGGAACACATCCAAGAGTTAGCACCGAGACGTATGCTTTTTGCAGATGATGTAGTCTTGCTTGGTGAGTCGAGGGAGGAAGTGAACGGGAGGCTAGAGACCTGGAGGCAAG
>Ga0099826_10001842_pt1 | contig 13185 bp, 10 predicted proteins | sample Mtrugardesep15_FD_76830 | JGI IMG/M metagenome (GOLD analysis project Ga0099826, IMG submission 76830) | Root nodule microbial communities of legume samples collected from California, USA - M. trunc garden sep15 | ecosystem: Host-associated > Plants > Roots > Nodule | place: USA: California... | reverse complement strand
CATGACTACTTCCGATTTGTGGAAGGAACTTGTATAATTGCTTTGTGTCTTTCTTCTCTCTCTCTCTCTCTCTCTCTCTCTCTCTCTCTGTTTTTATCCGCTGCATTTAGAATCTGAACATCACTTCAGAAGTCGTAATCTAACTGCTTCTGATCGGTGACTTTAGTAGGAGAAAACGAAGAAAAAGTTAACACAATTCAACCCTCCCTTTTTGTGTTTTTCTCACCTTCAGAGGTGGTTTAGTCTGGACGAGGTTCTTTTGAAGTAAAGCTGGAAGTAAATCAGCATATTTAATTGGTATAGGGTCAAAGGTTTGAGTTGTCTAGCGAATTTGTTGGTGAAAGGGTTGTTGAGGAGCTTGAGGGCGAAGTTGTTGTTGAATTTGTTGTGGGTAGTATGGTTGTTGAGGAAATTATTGTTGATTTTGTGGATAGAGTGGTTGGTACAGTGGAGGGTAGTATAATGGAGGCCTTTGAGGCATTTGTGGTTGATAGTGTGAATTTTGAGGAGCAGGGATGGATGGTAAGATATTGTCAACATATGGGTAGGTTGGATATCCTGGTTGGTACCCTCCATGGGCAACCATGCCGACTTCTTACTCTTTCTTTTTGGGATAATTGTTCCCGAAACTCTTCGAACCACTAGCCGAAGCACTTCCTTTGGTCAAACGTCCCTCGTGGATGCCCTCTTCGATACGCATTCCCATACCTACCATCTCGGTAAACTCATGTGATGTACTGCCGACCATTTTCTTGTAAAAGAACGGATTAAGATTATTGATGAACAACTTAGTCAATTCTTTTCATCTAAAGGTGGACGAACTTGTGCAGCGATACATCTCCACCGTTGAGCATACTCCTTGAAGGACTCCTTATCTTTCTGAGTCATGGCCTGAACCTCGCTTCTGTCTGGTGCCATGTATGAGTTGTAATTATACTGCTGGATGAAAGCATTGGCCAAATTATTGAAAGTGCGGATGTTGGCACTCTCCAAGCTCATGTACCACCTTAGTGCAACATCCGTCAAACTTTCTTGGAAGAAGTGAATGAGCAGTTTGTCATTGCTGGTCTGAGTTGACATCTTTCTTGCATACATTACCAGGTGGGCCCTAGGGCAAGTGTCCCCCCCCTTATATTTTTCAAAATCCGGGACTTTGAACTTAGGCGGTACCACAACATTAGGAACCAAACAAAGCTCGTGAGCGTCTTGGCCAAACAAATCTTTACCACAGAGAGCCCTCACTTCTCGCTGTATCTAATCAAATTTGTCTTGCCAATCATCTCCTTTATCAGACGCCACTACGCCCTCAGAACGAAAGACAGGTTCATAGTCTTGTTAAACAGTATGGATCAAAGGAGATGTGTAAGTCACAACAGCTTGAGGAATAGGTGCACCAGGCTGAGAAATCGGTATTGGCTGTTGAGTGAAGGGAGTCGGAATTTCAAAAACAATAGGACATAACCCTTCATTGAACCCTAGCAGCATGCCCCATGGGTAACCATTTGGCATAATGGGCTGCGGAGTACTAGTGAACACAGTAGAAACAGCAGGACGAAAACCTTCATTGAACATATTTGCCATGCCCATGAGAAACCTTCAGGTATGATGGGCTGTGAGGTACTGGTAAGCACAATTGAGACGGGAATAGCAGATATGACTGGCTCCAGAACAGTTCTAAAAGGATGAGAGACTGATGCCTGATTTTGAGCGGCCACCAGAGTAGTCACCATAGCAGTTAGCTTCCCCATCTCGGCCTGCATGGCTGTCATTCCTTCACGAAGTTCCTTATTCTCTTGTTCAAGACGCTCCATTTTCTTATTCACGTTTTCTCGAGTGTAGTGAGTGTGAGTAGGCTTGTAGAGAATGCGCGGGGCCACTTTCCTTGATTGAGGTAGAGAGAAGCAAAGTGTGAGACTTGTTTTTTCGAAAACTATGAATGCAGTATGATGCATGATATGCTTATGCGAAAATATGCAATTTTGTTATCGGAGGACTTATAAAGAGTATATTGTAAACATCATAGAAAATAAAACTTCATTCAAATAATTGAACATTACAAGATAATTCCCTTTTTAATAAAAAAAGCCTAAGGATAGACCCTGAAGTTTTTAAAATGAAACTAGAAATTACATAGAAAAAAAAAACTAAAGAAAACAAGTAAATCCATCTCAAACTCCTGTAGTAGTTGGATCAATTGGAATTTGACTGTGCACCGGGAAACATATCCATATACTTCTTCTTCTTAACATACCGAGCAAGCAACCTATCCTTCTTCTGGAGAAGTTCATCCTTCTCGATCATTTATTTCCTTTGCTTGAGGAGTTGGTGGTCCTTTTGTTATAGTTTTCCATTCATTGTCTCAATCAAAAGCTCAGCTTCCTATTTCCTAATGGTTTTTTTTAAGCTTCAACTCAGTCATCTGTATATGGAAATCCTCTTTAGTCTCAAAGGTCATGGGTAATGATGACGATGGAGTGGTTGAGGATGGGAGTCTTTGTAACCGGTAAGGCATTCCAAACTTTGCCGCTCTTTCTATGACCCACTGAGTGTAAGATTCATGGACCATATCCGACCTCCTTCCTAATTGCTTCATGTCAAGCCTGCAAACAGCATGCCAAGCTCGTACAAACCTTTCTCTCATGTTTGAGTGATCCTCATGATTGAGGTAGAGTTCATTATCTAGGTAGATGTTGCTTGGCCTTTTCATAGGGTACCTGAATTGGCGTCTAACAAGAATGGGGTTATAGCTAATTCCTCCATGTGTGCCGAGGAGGGGCACGTTGGAGAATTCTCCACAACTGTAAATGATTAGCTCGATGTCACAGGTTGCATCGTGCCAAACTATGTCGGCTGGGGTAAGGGCCACAATTCTTTTGGAAAATGGGAGATATTTGGGATTTGTTTTGAGCTGGAGACTGGGGTACATGAGAGATAAACCACTTGTATAGTAAAGGTGTACAACAAAGGATGGTTCCACGGCCCACTTGGGTTCGCTCATGTATGGAGAGGTATGTGTCAGCAAGCAAAGTAGGGACAAGGTTTTTTGATAGGACAATTTGAATAGCAGTAATGTCGACAAAGTCATCGAAATTCGGGAAAAGTACGAGGCCGTATATGAGTAGGGCTAGAATTGAGTCAAAGGCATCGGGACTAGCCATTTCGGCAAAGAGGGAGGCTTTTTGGAATAGGAATTTGGTAGATAGGCCTTTAAGCTTTTCTTTGGTGATGAGGTTAGCCTTCACTTCGGGTGTTTCAAGGTGGAGAGCTACTGCAATGGTTGAGTTTTTAGGAATTGGTTCAAGACCGTTGAAAGGTACTTCATCATATACTTGTAAACCAACCAAGTAGAGTATTCTTCAAGGGTAGGGACAAGTTGGTAATCAAGGAAGGTGAAGCAATGGTAAAGAGGGTCATAAAATTGAACCAAAGTATTGAGGATCCCTTCTTCCACCTTTATCTTAAGGATGCTAAGTAGTCCTCCATGACGATCTTGAAAGCTTTCTCGGCTAGTTACCATAGATCCTAGCTTCCTTAAGTTCAACATATTCGGGTTCTTGAAGGTAAACTTCCTAGTGTTCCTTGTTGCACGCTCCATATCTATGAACTTAAAAAAAAGCTTGTTTAAGTCTTTGATATTTTAGATGGATAAAATGTTTATGAATGAATGCATGTATGCATGATTATGCTAAGGAACATAGCAAACATGGTGTAAGGATAATTCCATAATGTTAGAGTTAAGGGTAAACACGTCACATGGTAAGGACTATGGTTTCACATGTACCTGCATCACGGGTTCTAAAAAGTTCCCAAAGTTCTCAACCCCCTCCGGATATTATCGGGTTACGAGACTACTCTCGGTCCAACAACATTCGTAGGAAAGTCTCATTTGGGTGTAGTATCGCGTATCAACCAATTCAAGACTACTCTTGATTAGTCGCCGCACTACGTCCTAAAAAGTCTAAGATGGGTTAAAGGTAACTAAGGTCCTCATTTTCTTAGGTCACTTGAAAATAATAATGCCATACACGACAACTCATGTCAACAAAGTATTACTTCGAAGAGACCTCCATTGAGCAGGTTATATCACATGAACCAAAACACGAGACTACTCTCGGAATGGCACTTTGATTATACCACCATCCTATCTTATGTTTTCTCTCAAGTCCGGCTGTAGGACTTATCTCACCACTCACGTTGAAAATAAACACATAGGCACGTATTAACAAGTGAAATAAAGCACGAAGATAAATAAATACAAGTTAGGCTTAACCCTCTTAAGGGATGATTCCTAGTGAAGTCGTCATTTCTGTTGCGGTGATTTTTGGATATCAAGCTATTAGATTAGCGTTGAAAAGAAAGAATAAACCTATAAGAGATCAAGGTCTGGGGTTTGGTTACACAAAGGGAAGGTTTAAAGCACCCTAAACATCTATGGTATTCCATAGGAACCTCTTGTTTTATTTTATCTTGTGCTAAATTACTACTTGTTTGGAAATAAATGCCTAAAAGACTAAAGTGAGAAGTAAGAAGAAGGGAGAATGTTTTTATTGTTTTTATTGATTTGAAAAGACAGTCGTTTGCCCACGTACCCGAGGGATCAAAATCTTGTAGTTCAGGGTAAAAATTTCAATTGATTGGTTAATATTGATTTTAAAGTTTGAAAAAGATTTTTGAGAGGATAAGAGGTCGAAAAGGCATAGAAGGATGAAATGTGAATTTGTTTGATTTTAATTAAAGAAAAGAAAGTCTACATAATTTAAAGTTGGTTGAAGTTTGATTTGGAAAAAAGTAAAGAAAATAAGGCTCACTTGGTTTGTTTTCAAGGTTTGTTAAGAAAATATTTTTTGAGGTTTTGACTATTTGATTTTTTTTTTAAAGTTTTTGATTAATCTAAAAAGCCTAAAAAAAACTAGCGTGATAGAACAAAATATTGCGCGAGAAATTAAACTAAGCGTTATAAAATAAACTAAGCGTGACGGAAATAACGTTAAGCGTCGAGAGTTTTACAATGAATATTGAATCCAAAGTAAAAGCCCCATTCCCTTGGAATTAAACTAACATTACTAGTTGTTTGATTTTAAGGTCTTAATTAGTCCAATATTAATCCTAGTCTGTCTCTAATTGATTTTTGGTCCCGGTTGAGATAAAGCGAAAAAAAGTAAATGTGCGACTGTCGGTGCTACTTCTCATTTATGTATTTACGTTGTTCCTAAGTACATTCTAATGCCTCAATCATATGAATAACAAGAAAATAAAATGCATATGACAATAAAATAAATATGCTAAAAATAAAAAGCAATACAAAAAGATAAAAAAAATGCATGAAATGATGCTACGCCTAAATAAACTAATAAAGTAAAAAAAAAACTAAATAAATAAAGGCTAGATGAAAATAAAACATTAAATAAATAAACTAAAAAGTCCTAAAAAGGAAAAGACATTAAAAATAAACTAAGCTATATGAAAGGGAAAATAAAGCAATAAAATAAGTAAAAGCAAAAATATAAACTAAGAAAAAGTCCTAATAATGTTGCACACAAGTATGTGTGCGTAAAAATAAAAGAAAATAATACTAACAAAAATGCAAGAAATAAAAGAAATAGCAAGTAAAAAAACAATATAGAAGGGGGTGCAGAAGAGGGGGTGAAAGCAGGAAAAAATTAGATAAATTAAAAGAGAGATGGGCTTAGGTAAATCCAGTGGACTTATGTATATTTGATCCCAGCCACTGGATCTAGATCTAAAGGCCAGAAAAACGGAAGAGCACAATAAAATCAAAAGGGAGGCGCACATAGGAATAAACAGGGTTAAACACTGGCAGTCAGATCTAAGATATGACCGTCCAACCCTGAAGGTGTATGAAAACACCTTAAAACTATGAGTACAAGATCAAAAAATTATTTCCCTTCTCTCTTCTTCCTTAGATCGCCGATGGTGCGGGGGGAACCTGAAAACTTCTTCCGGCACAGCGGTGTCCGGCCAAAACGGGTGGCGCGACAGCGCCATAAAACTCAAACACTTTTAAAAAAAAAAAATATGGATCTAGATATCCTTTTTGGTGTAGAAAACGGATCTGGTCTTAGTTTTTCAAAGAGAAGCTTCAATAATTCTAGATATAAGTTCTAAATTTCGAAAATCAAAAGTTTTATACCTCTTTTCTTCTTTCAAACAGCTCAGATTTGTTTCTATATGGTATGTTTTGTTCCGAAAATGGATGTGTTGTTTGTGTGGTGAAAGGTCCGAAAATGGATGTGTTGTTGTGATTGTTGATGAGTTCCGAAAATGAAGGTTGTGTAGTGATTTATGTGAGGTCCGAAAATGGATGTGTTGTTGTGATTGTTGATGAGTTCCGAAAATGAGGGTTGGGTAGTGATTTATGTGATTTCGAAAATGAATGTTGTTGTGGTGTGATGAGAGATTCCGAAAATGAGTGTTGTGGTTTTGGTGAAATGATTGAAAAATCTCTCTGTTGGTTTATGATTTTGCAGTTTCTATGATGAAGGAAAATTAGGGTTTATGTTTGATTGTGCGACTGATGGAAATTGAGTTAATGTGTTTAAAAATTTGTGCCAATCATTGGACTGCTATTTATACTAGGTTTTTAGGTTAAAATGAGGGTGTATGGTACTCCTTAAGGACATGTGTTGTTAAATGAAAATGACACCTCTGCATATGAGGTGTCCCTTTTGAATTAGGATAAAAATGCCCCTGATGGGCTTGACAAAAATGAGAACATAACCAATTGGACTTTGACAAAAAGATTTAAAAAGCTAATTAAATAAATATTAAAAATAAAATCGAAATTAAAATAAAAAAAGTAGTAAACAACAATAGAATAATAATAAAAAGATAAAAAGAACTAATAACAAATAATAATAATAATAATAATAATGATGATGATGATGATGATGATGATGATGATGATGATGATGATGATGATGATGATGATGATAATAAAAACTTAAAAATTATCCATTCGGAACAATAATGAGGTATTTCAAAATACCTCTCTACCGAAATTTCGTCTGAAACGATGAAACTTTTCAGTTTTAAAATACGGGTAAAGCGAGAAAATAAAAGTAAAACACTGTGAAATAGACAGATAAAATACGGAGAAATAAATTGATAAAATGCTGAGGAAAATAAACAAGTAAAATGTTTGGAAAATAAACAAGTAGAATGTAGGGAAGAATGAATGGATAAAATGATAAGAAAATAAGCCGAATAGAAAGCTTAGGAATAAACAGGAAATAATGGTTTTAAAAGACGAGTAAAAAAAAGAAATAACAGGTCAAAAAATAGGGTATGACAAGAGGTAATTTTGAGAGGAAAAGACTAATAATATAAGGGAACATTGAAGTAAATAATAATAAAATATTGAAATGAATAATTGTGTATATAACTGGAGGAGGTGTCCCTTCAAATAAAATTGGAGGAGGTGACCCATGATCGTCAATGTTAGGACTTCTTTTATAACTAATATATAAGTATATATATTAATGTTCTTTGAACCTTGAAGACTTCGTTGACCTTGGTCCAACTCTCCAAAAACTTTTTCTACCAAAAAATAAGAAGCATACTTGGGTATGGCATCTTTAGATAGATGATACCCTTATATATAAATATAAACATTGTAATGGAAGTGTATGCAACACTCGGATATGAAAACATAATTTTAATATGATCAAAAAAATATATGAAAATGTAAAAGGTATTTATTCCTTCTCATGTTTAAAAGATGACACCTATAGATATAGATAGGTAATACCAAATAAATACTAATTCTAAAATCCAGTAAATATCTTCTCTAACCATAACAAGCACACATGTAATTTAAACAAATCACAAAAATATATTGTCTTTGACTAGAAAAAAGAAAATATTCAATTTGTATCACCAGTAATAATTAACCCTATTATTACTCTTGTTGTTTAATGCAAATCCAAAATAAAATGATGTGATCCAATCCATCACCCACCCCTAATTGCAATCCACTTTTTTGCTTTCCAATTCTGCCTCATCAATATGTTCTTCCATGTTCACCACAGTCTTGCCTCCATTACCTTTCCTCCTCTTTTGTGGAGCATTCATATCATTCTCATTAATTTTCTCCTGAAATATTTCACTTGAATCGCAGGGTTTTGAAACCTCTATCCCCTCATCCAGCATGAGATTTTCATCACTTTTAGCAATTGATTCTTCAGAACTCTTCATTTGTTCAGCCTCTCGCTGGAGTGATTCTATGGCATCCATTATTTCTCTATTAACCTATTAAGAAATAAGAAATAATAAGTTAGATAGCACCAATACATCAAATTTAAAATTGCAATTAAAAAAGTTATTAGTTTGTTGGACTAAATAGTTGCAACAAAACTTCAAAAATAATCAAATGCATAGACACATCAATATTAAGTACTTAAGGACATCATGGTAAACACTAAACACTAAATTCCTTTCTAAATTTCATATTTTCAAACGACTTTAAAAGTTTCATGGTAAAGTAGGACTACTAGTAATTTCATAGTAATTTGTGGATACAATTAAAAGGAATTCAACATGGAATTGATTTGAAGAATAATAATCCCTTCATTATTTGATTGGTGAAAATATAAGTCATAATAAGAATATAGTTAATCACATAACAAATAATCAATGCAATCCAATAGCAAATAATAACACTAATATTAAAAACATTGATATCAAATTCAAATCATGTTTTTCTTTCATATGTGTCTATTTAAAAATACTAGTAGTAGTACCTGTGGATTTTGAAGATAATCAACGATGTTAGTTGAACAAGTAGGGCATTTCATAATATTCTTTTGTTCTCCCTTAGAAATATAACTTTGGCCAGAAAAGACACCCTCAAGGCAGACTTTGCAGAAGTTGTGACCACAAGGTGTTTTAAGAGGGGAAGCTAACACGTTGTGACAAATATTGCAAACAAACTCTACAAAAACATTGAACCCACATGTAACAGTGTATTTACTTTAAAATTTCACTACTATATTGAGCTTAGAACATTAATCTAAGAAAAAATAGACAAGATTACTAATTATCACCAAGGATCGTATACCTTTCAATAGCCTATCATTGATTTTGAAGGACATATTTTTTTCTTCTGACGAAACATCTTCGATTTTTACTCCATCAATAGGATCAACAATGTTCACCGGCTTCTTACTTAGTGGTGGAGGCTTCTTCCACAACCAGCAGTCCTTTTCCTCCTGAAATTTATATGAATTCAAATACTGATATACCTTACAAATCTTAACAGAAAAGTTTGAAAAAAATAACATTTGTCTAGTGTTGTCGAATTTGAAAGTTTGTCGAGGATTCCGTTCATAGCTCTCAACAATGAATACACTTCTATTTAAGAGATCACCAAATGAAAGTAAATCTATCAATTAGTTGTGAGTTCTTTAACTCCTCAAAAGAATGTTGAGTACAGTTTTTAACGATTTTTGTGAATTACTAAATATAGAAAAACATAAATAAATGTAGAAAGGAATGGATAAATGTATGTAAAATAATATGTTTTCTGATTTAGTGTACTTAACATATAATGCACATGTGACATTTATAGACAATGAAACAGATCATATAATCCTATTGGTTGTGATCGTAGCCTACAAAGAATCAACTAAAGTGTTATTATTCAATATTCAGGTAAGCTCATGGAAAATACGTAACCTAGATCCCATATTTGGCCTCATTCCTTATGTTTTGTGGCATTTTCTAGTACCTTTTGCACACAAGTTTTTCTCTATGATCCAGCTACCTATATTCTAGTTTGTTTGTTATCTTGACCTATAAATTTTGAAAATGAGCTATTGAGGTCAAATTACGAATTCCACTCGTGTTTGACTGATTTATACATTCCCACGCTTTTTGTCAAACTTGGTGAAAATGAGAAAGATTCAACTAATACGTTGGTCATGAAGTAGTTAAATCCTTGTGTTGACCTTCTCTTTTGTTTTAGATCTAGAGTGTTTTGTATTTAGTTTTTCTCAAACGGGTTTTTGAAACTTATATTATTTATAAAATATTTTTTAGACTATGTTTGTTTATTTAAAAACACAATTTAGACACTTTTTCTTGTATTTTTCACTACGTTCAATTATGACTCATATTAGTTATTTCAGGACACTTACTAGTACTTTTTCACGCAAGTTTATGTCTTTGATCAAGCCCCCTGTATTATAGTCTTGTTGGTTATCTTGACGAGCTATAAACTCCAAAATGATCGCTTGTGGTTAAATTATCGGTTCCATATGTCTTGGACTAATTATGACTTTTCCACGACTCTTGTGAAATTGAACTAAGAATGATTTGACTAACCCACATTTGTCAATTTCTAGTTTGACTAATCTCAGTTTGAGCATCATCTCACCATTAATATGTTGTAGGTTGTTTTTGGCTAAACTTTATCATTATGATTATCAGGTCTTACAAATTACAAAAATAATGTCTAAAATACAATGAACAAATGTAATGAACAAAATTGAAGTAAATGCTATAAGACATTAGAAAATATAAGAAAAACATATAAGTACACAACATCACTTACATCAAAGTCCCATGATGGATCACCATTCCTTTCAGTAATGTCAAATGCATCCTTAAACTCTTGAATTATAGGTAGTGGTCGAGGACGGTCTCCGAATAAATCACTGCATACAAACAAAATTGATCCAAGTTATCATATTAAACATTTCCAATTGTTTTATTATTACAAAAACACACGTTCATGGGGAAAAAAAATCAACCTTGTCCATGGAGCTGGCTCATTGTCACACCTCACAAACAAATACCTGCAAACTTTATAACCCTATCACACATAGATACCCCGTCAATAACAAATATTGAATGATTGATAAAACACTAGGTCTTACTCAATTTATTTACTTGAATAACTATTGCACAAAATAATTGTACTTACTTGTTTTCCAATTTTGCGCCAACATTTCTCAATTCTATAAACTCCGTCATATCTCACTCCTGCTTTTGGTGCATAGGAGGAATGTTTCTCCTTGTGGGACCTGAACAAAATAAATCAATACATAAACTAAAAATCATTTAAATTCATGAATAGGATAGTTAATTCATATGAATCTAATTCATAATAGTTAATCAAAACAAACCTTATAACACGAACAGGATAGCCTTTTCGGCAACTGAGTCTCAACGCCTCATTCCTATCTTTAAATTTTTGATCAAATGATTGTTTTTTATATGTACCTTTGTTCCCAGCAATATTCTTTCCACCACTTCCCGTATAAAGGAACCACTCACCGTGGTCTTCGTCATCAATGTACCCACCAGAAAGAGCAACTGACTGGGCACCATGACTACTTTGACCAGCAATCCCTGCAATATGGGGAAAATGAGCACCCCATTGCTTACATTCCATCCTATCTCCCCATGTATCACCAACAAGAACCCCTCGACTCCTTGTTGGATCATTCTCAGCAATAATCGGTCCAAAATGATCCATTGGAATCGTCACAAATATCTTCCCACCAACAACATTAGCTTTTCCTGATTTCTTTGTTCTCTCAGTCTTGTAACAAGTGTCAGGATGCTGATCATCGTGAACAATATGAGAAACCTCTGTAGAAATGTTTATTCCAACACTCTCAAGTCTTGCTAGCTTGGCCACACGAATGGTGTTCGTCAACTGAAAATTGATTTTTGGATTCTTGGTCATCTTTGCTGGAATGACTGTTTTACAATTCAAGCAATTGCGTTTTCCATTTCCATCCTTAATCCATTTCACAAAACACTTTAGGCAAAAATTGTGTCCACATGGAGTCTGTACCAATGACAACAACATTACAGCAACAAAAATCAATTTCAAACAATAATTCATATAAAACGAAATGATTAAACATTTCAATTAAGGTCGAATCATTTAGATAACTTAACCATAACAAACTAGATTAAATTATCTAAATAATTCGATGTCAAGATTAAAAGCAATGTCACCATAAATCGTTAGAAAAGTAAGACTAAATATTATTAATTAACTGTTAAAGAGATAAAAGGGGGAAACAAAAGAAACTAACAGTGACAGGTCTCTCAGGCAATTCCATGCAGTATGAACAATTAATGCTATGATCAAAGATATCAAGCACGCCATTGCTTCCAATGTTGTTTTCAGTAGAGGATACAACGAGTTCTTCACATATTTCCGCCTTTTCTTCATCGTTAAGTGAAGGTGAAGTGGCAACGATGTTGATGTCGATGGGTTCAGAACAATCAAGGCATTCCCAATCATAGATTGTACCGGGAGGGAGGAGTAAACATGGCATATGCCATGAAATTTTGCATGTTTTGCAAAGGAGGGTTTCAAATTCTCGAACCGTCTCTTTGCAGGTCATGCATACGCCCTTGTTAGGCTCTTGATCCATTTGGTACAAAATGAAATTATATTAAGAGGCTTTTCTCCCTTTTTATAAGGGATACTTTCAATCCTATTTTCACACGCTAGACTATCATGTATATTAAAATTTACTCTTTTTTATATTTTTTTTTCCTTATTGTCTTCATTGTTTTTATCTTTTTCAACATTCATGAATATAACATTTTATGATAGGTACTCTCCTTTTTGTAAAAAAAATATATGGTAACTACTCTCTTTTGGTTATTTAAAATTATTTTTAATTATATTACTATAATTTAATTATTTTAATTGTATATTGTTTGGAAATCATTCATTACTTATTTTTAATTAGTCTGTCCATATAAGTAAACAGTTATTATGACCCATTTTAAATTTGCCCATGTTCATGAACATGCACATAAATATTACTCTCTTTATTATATTAAAATATATAATTATTATTTACTAATAGTGTATAGAACTTTCTACGCATTTTATTCAACTTCCAAATATGTCTCCTCAAATAATATTTATATACCCCCGAAAAAGGTAATACTTTTTTAAATAGTTAGAAAATCATTAATTACAGATTATTACCCCTAATAACTTTGTCCATATTCATGAACAAACACATTTCTCATTTTTTATATTGAAAAAAAAAAATTATATATTGCTTTTGTAGTATAATTTAATTATTTACCAATAGTGTTAAGAATTTCTACATATTCAACTTTCAAACAAAACACAATAGGTTTATATATATATATATATATATATATATATATATATATATGGTATAT
>Ga0099826_10001841_pt1 | contig 13189 bp, 8 predicted proteins | sample Mtrugardesep15_FD_76830 | JGI IMG/M metagenome (GOLD analysis project Ga0099826, IMG submission 76830) | Root nodule microbial communities of legume samples collected from California, USA - M. trunc garden sep15 | ecosystem: Host-associated > Plants > Roots > Nodule | place: USA: California... | reverse complement strand
TATATATATATATATATATATTTCATTAACCACTTAATGAAAGTGGTTAATGAAATATTTTTGTCCAATAACTTTTTATCAATAATAGAATGAGACTTTGTTTCATAAAAAAAAAAAGTTAAATATGTTTTTGATCTTATAAATATACCAACTTTTCGTTTTAGCTCTCTAAAATTTTCGTTCGAGTTTTGGTCCCTATAAAATTTTCAATCACCACTTTTGATCCTTCTTTTTAAGTTAAATCATGTGTAGTCTTCGTATTTTTCATTGTAATTGAGCATAAATGTGTAGTATATTGTAAAAATCTTAAAAAAATAAATAGAATTCTTTAACAAAACATGAATTTTTAACCGCAAAAAATATAAAATTTCATATTTAATTTACGTTTTCTTAAAAAAAAATCTATTATTTTTGCAGATATTCTTATAATATTATAAAGTTTTATGCAAAAATTTATTCGAAAATACGAGTTATAAAATACAAGTTTACTTAAAATGAATGAGCAAAAGTGAAGATAAAACGTTTGGGGAACTAAAAGCCGAAGAATTTTTTTAAAAAGACTAAAATAAAAGATTAATATATTTATAGAGACTAAAAAATATTTAATGCAAAAAAATTTAGGCCTGGAGATTACCTTACTCTTAGATCAATATTTTTTTTAATTAATAGAAGAAATTGAAAATAATCATTGAAACTAACGCACACAAGTAAAAATATGTTCAAAACTCGATCACAATATGTAGTCTTTTAACTTCTATATTTTTGTCAGTTAAGTTAAAATTTACGAACACCCTTATACCGAGCTTGGATTAAAGTCACACAAATTAAAGTAATTTTTTAATATTATTTTTTTTATAATAATGAAATAAACTTTTTACCCTTATGAAGAATAAAAAGATAGAAGAATGAAGAAGAGTTAAGAAGAGTCGTGAGTAACATGTTGTGAAGTCTTGTGTAGTTTGCAATAAGCCACAGAAACACACGAACACCTCTTCTTCTATAGTACTGAAAACGATTTCGATTTTTTGCAGAATTTTCCAGATCTAATCAAAGCGAAGCAGCGAAGATGAATATTTTCAGATTAGCTGGTGATATGACCCATTTGGCCAGCGTCCTCGTTCTTCTTCTCAAGATCCATACCATCAAATCCTGCGCTGGTATCTTCTTCTCAACGTTATTTATCATTCGTTATATTTTTGTTTCAATTTTGAAATGAGATTAGACTAAGGTTTTAAGGATCTAAAACAATTAAAAATTAAAATTGGACATTGTTATGAAATTTCACCTGTTAGGATTGTTATTTATTACTATAGATAGATTTCACTTTACTGGTTTAGTGCCTACTCATGCATTCTCCAGTATTTTAACACCGAGTCGTGTGAGGTGTCGAATACCAAAGCATAGTTACACTCCAGATAATCATTCTTCCCAATTGCTATTCCACTCCATTTAGACTTTAAGGTGTTACCTGATCTAATTTGAGAAGTCTAAGCCCTATACAAACAATTTTTTGTTTCTTTTAAGCCCAAACTCTAATTTCGCTGTGTCACGCAAGGCTCCATGGCATCTGTGAGAGCCCCGTTGGGTTCGAAAATGAAGGCGATGTCGGAATCGTAAAAAATGAAGATGCTGAAATTTTGGATTTGGGAATGGCGGTGCTTGGTGTTGAAAGCTGTGATTGTGAGAGTTCTGCCGGGGTCAAAGATGTGAATATGAAAATCAGAGAGATTGAAGAAGAAACGTGAGGGTTTAGAAGGCGTTTCCGCCATGGCGACGCCACGCAAAACCTTTGTCTCCATTGAAGGTGAGGCGGTTGCAAAGAAGAATGTTTTTAGATCCTTAATGACATCTCGTTTCTGCTCCTCAATGAAATCAGACTCAGGATCTGAAATAGCTACGAGATCTAGAACACGCTTCATTTCTTCCTCGTCGACTTTAGAAACTGAATCGACGAAGTGGGTAAAATCACCTTCAACAACCATGAGTTCCTGTGATTCTTTTGTTTCGTTGTTTTCAGGTTCAACGAATTTAGTTGCGACAACCAATTCATTTTCATGGACGATGGTGAGGTTGATTTCACTGTCGGTCATGGGCTCCTGGGCTTTCACTGTATTTGTTTCACTTATCACCGTGGGAGAGGAAAACTGAACAGTAGCAGTGGTGGATATTGTTTGTGGTTGGTAGTGGTGGGAAGGTTTGTGTGAGATGAAAACTGGACCTGGTGAGGGTTTGGTATTGAGGAGTGTTGGTTCATCGGTGAGGGTGCCGTGTTGGGCATGATGGAATGAAGGAGGGGCTGTTTGGGGTGGTACAAATGGTGGGGGAGTTTGGTTTTGGTGAGAGGGGAGGCCAACATGTTGATACAAGGGAGGGGAGAATTTGAGTGGTTGTTGGTGATAAAAGGGACTTTGCGTGACGGAGGATTGTTTCTGAAAAAAGGTATGAGTGGTGTTTTGGTTGATGCTTGAAGGTGTGAGTGATGGTGTAAAGGTTGGAGATGGATCTGGGTAGTGTGTGTAAAGGCCATGATTAAATAAGTAGGTGGAAGTGATGGTTGTTGGGTGATTGTTGAAGGGAGTAGACGAGGGCCATTGAGAAGGATGGTGATTTAAGTGGTTTGTAGTGAGTGTGGCTTTGAGGCAAGAAACTTCCTCGGTTAAAACTGAGAAACTATGTAGGCGAATTTGTTGGGAATATTGAAGTTGTTGGAGAAGAGAATTAATTTGATCATAAGAGTTGGGAGGAGAATTCATGGCAATGAAAGCACCAATTGTTATGAACAACTTTTTGGTTGTTCATAAATGGAGGAGATAATATTCTAAAAGAGAGAAAAAAACTATAACTAAGACTGTTCTAACGAACTAATTTCTTCATTCCTTCATTTGATAATCATTACAATGACCAATCACTTACTAATTTCTTCATTCATTCATTTCATTTGATAATCATTACAATGACCAATCACTTATTTATAGCATTAGCATTCGAACAACTTAACCTACGAGTCATCATAATGGATCTCTCTAGATCCCTCTAGAACATGATGACTCAACTCTAAAATGGACTTGGACTTAATAATTATACTAATAGACTCATCTTGATCATTCATTACAGTTATAGTCTTGTGGCAGCTTACAATAAAGTTATAAAAGATGCCGTTTATCCTGTACTATTACTTAAAAATATACTTTTGCTTCAGATTTGTGTTAGGTACTGGGTTTGTGTATTAGACCAACAAATGGACCAACCAGAGAATTGATAGGAACTCAAGAGAAATACAATACTATATTATTGATTTGAAATAGATGTATTGCAGAGGAAAAATTGTGTAGCACAGAGCAAAAGCTCCTTCAGAGAAGAGACAATTCTCTCTCTGCTCAAACCATAAGATTTCTAACAGAGTAATACCCAATGCCTCTCCCCTTGCTACCAGTTTTCTTAATATAATTACCTTTCCTCTCTAACAGATTTGCCACATATGCAAATTGTAGCCAATTCTCTATTTGGCCCATTTTTTGGTCAAAGGCCCAAACCCAATACCTAATTAATACTTTGTCTTTCGTTTTCCGTTTATGGATGAACAAAGACTGTTTTCCTCATTATCGGCTAAATGATAGAAGAGTGAAGGTGATTAAGAATATAAAGGATTCATTAGAGGAGTAGAAACCTACTTATCTGTGGGTTTTCCTTTTTCATTTTTTGAGCATTAGTTGACTGTGGTTTAGTGTGGTTTTTTTATTAAAGAGAACTGTTTGTGTTTTTCTCTGACTGTGGATGCATCTTATTTATATGCAGGTGTCTCGTTGAAAACTCAAGAACTCTACGCACTTGTTTTTGCTGCTCGCTACTTAGATATCTTTACGAATTACGTATCTCTCTATAATACTGTTATGAAGTTGATATTCTTGGGAAGCTCATTTTCTATTGTATGGTACATGAGGTACCACAAAATTGTTCGTAGATCATATGACAAAGATCAGGATACCTTCCGTCACTATTTTCTAGTATTGCCCTGCTTATTGTTGGCCCTACTTATCAATGAGAAATTCACATTTAAGGAGGTTAGAATGCATTCACTGTTATTTATCTTCTGTAACTGTTGTGCTGCCATACATGTTTGAATGTTTTTAAGAGATGATGACTTTGCATTAATTTAGCTTTCGTTTGTTTTCCCAAAACTACTTATGCATGGAATAGGTAATGTGGACATTTTCCCTGTATTTGGAAGCTGTTGCCATACTTCCTCAACTGGTACTGCTACAAAGAACTAGAAACATTGACAATTTAACAGGACAATATGTCTTTCTTCTTGGGTAAGCTATGGACCTTTATCTGATTTAAAACATTATATATTTCCATGATTTCTGTGGCTGTTATTGCATTAGTATTGAATTAGCAGCTATTATATTTTGGAAGTATATCTTTCAGCTACTGATCAACAGCCAAATAACTGGAAGATTGGTCTATGATGATATCTATCTCTGCATAGAATGAGCTTAGTAGTGGTTTCATGCATGACGACGATGATGCAAATCGTAGTTGCAATTTGATACAGTTCTGAGTCATTGAACTAATGCTCTTAACATAATGATTCACATGAAGAAAGTCACAGCATTTCATGTAACATGTAGTACAGGTTCCAAAGTAGTGAATCAAACTCACCTAGATAAATCATAGCTAATGGAGACAACAAAAGGAACAGAAAAATTATCAGTTGCAGTAGTGCCTGTGGACAAAGCCTGTTTGTTGGCTTCATTGAAACTTATCAATGAGACTGGCCTTCTATTATGATCTTGAGTTGAAATTTTTTATTTGTTGGAATGAAACTGGCCTTCTATTATGATCTTGAAGCCAAAGTTCTGCTGTCTTATTAAGGTTTTCAAGTTTATGCAACTAGCTCTACATACATAGTGTGCTATAATAAAAAATAAGCAATGGTAACTTTGTATATCAGAGGAACCCATTTGAACATGTTTTAGCTCTTAGGCTTTAAGATCTTAGAATTCTGATTACTAATAACATGATTTTTAGCTCTTAGGCTTTAACATAAATTCTGATAATAAAATTTGATATTTATAATATTGCTTTGTCTGTGAAATGCAGTGGGTACAGAGCACTATACATTCTCAACTGGGTCTATCGCTACTTTACCGAGCCCCACTTTGTCCATTGGATAAGTATGACTCTGTCTTTTGTTAAACATTACAGTAGCTATGAACCTTGTTCTAACTGCCTGCCATTAATTCTTTTGCAGCATGGGTTTCTGGGCTTGTTCAAACACTGCTATATGCTGACTTCTTCTACTACTATTTCCAAAGGTAAATTGGCCTACTTGTCAGGTCCATTTTATTTATGTTAATAATCCTTGTTTGAGCATTTAAAAATATTGCCTTGTAGTTGGAAGAACAACCAGAAGCTTCATTTGCCAGCATGAGTGTAATTCTCCATACTCGAAAACCAAGGTGGTTCTCATGTCATGTGGATTATTAACAGTGAGCTGAAAAGATCAAAAGTATATCTGTCTGGACAATGGTTTCTGATTTATGACTCCATATTTGTTCGTTTTTGCTCCCTCGAATTCTACTGTACTAATGACTAGAAGTTTATAGATGACAAAAATTAATATTGTTTGTGACGGTAATCATGCAATATTGATATATTCAAGTCGCATTACATGAATTCAACACATATTCCGCTTCTATGGTACAGAAAGTAGGTAATTGTGGTGGAAGATTCTAAATAGGGAATTGGTGGAATAGTTTTCATTGACCCTTGTTAAAACTGTGTTTGGTTTTATAGTGGGGTATTAATATTGTTCTTACCTTTTTAACTTGATTTTAGTTAAACTATAGATATGCTGCTAGAGTTAGAGAAGGTTGATTTGAGGATATCAACCTTTATACAATTAAAATGCTGCTTGAGTTTGAAAGGTTGATTTGACAGTTCAACTCACATGAATATGAAATATGGGAACTGTCACAACTCACATGTGAAAAATTTGTCACAAGATTGTTATTGATAGTCATTATTTACCCATATTAAGTGTGAGCATCCTATGACTTATGTGATAATAAAAGTTTTAATTTGAATGTTGCGTAAGAGAATTAAATCCAGCTCGTTAGACACAAATATCACAATCCCTCCAACAAAATATGATCAACTGCAGAAACTAAAAGAATCAGGGCACAGGGAAGGTCGAGAGAGCAAATAAAATGTATATAAACACATGGAGGTTTTAAATAACTTTTTGATAAAGATGTTTAAAATAATATGATAATTACACACAAACATCATAGCTTCATGATTGCTGTGCGTTTTAGAAAGCATACCTTGTTTCATTTGATGTAGTTAGAATAAGACTCTTATGATAATCTTATACAAGTTAAACAATAGAAAATGCACCAAATGATTATAAAGCCAAACTACTGCGATATTAAAAAGAAAGCTAAATTTGAGATGAAATAAACAATTATCTGAGAGATTTGGATGAAAAGAAAAAATGTTTATGCAACCTTTATTGATAAGCTAACTATGCAAATGCATTTGTACATCACCAAACGTTAGAATCTAGATCTGTCGAATACTCTTGATTTTCTGTTCCAATGTCGAAGAGTGCTTATCAATCCAAATATTGACATTCATTATTAAGAGTCAGATCAGTTATTACTTATCAATCCAAATACTCTTCCTAGAGACATTACTTCTCAAATTCATGTTCAGCAACATAATAGCAGTAAATAAAAGCAAGAAATCTAGCATGCCTTGAAAAACAATGTTGAAGAGTAGACTCTAAAATCTATTGCGATGCCATTGCTCGAAACACTGACAGAGGCAGAGATTTACCATTAGGAAGAGACCAATAATCAAAGACACAAACACAAAGCCAAACTATAGAGGCTAATAGCCAAGAACACTAAGCCAATGACTCACCATGACACTTGACACACACAACAATACAGAGTTTTGGGGATAAAGTCCTACATCTAATTCAACTTAATGGTTAAGCAGTTAAATGTCATAAAAAATTTGACAGGGTAGTGAACAGGCTAAGAAATCCTTTGAGTCATACCTTGCATGAACTTATCAAGGTTTGCCTTCAACTGTTCAGCTATGTACAACACAAATTACATCATACTGTTTACCCATCTTTAATTAACACGGTCATCCTTCTAAGGACTCCAACTTGGAGAGATAAATTTAATAAAGAATAGACCCCATTTCAGGGACATATACAGCTAGCCTCCACTGCTCATCCAGTTCAACTAGCAACAAGTGACCCTGGCCATAAGGTGGGTGATATTTATCAGAAGCAGCAAAAACGTGAATTTCCTATTTGATTTCAATTCAACTAGACCCGGACATGTCTTCTGCACAACCAAATCCTTCATCTCACTCCAGACCTTCGCGACGTCACTCCGCCTATTCACTTCAGCATACATATTAACAAGGAGACTATAATGGCCACTGTTACTCGGCTCCAAAACCATCAGATTATGAACGGATATACGGGCAATTTCTATGTTTTTATGAACCTTACCCATTCAACAATGCCCCCCAAATGAATCCATTTGGCTCAAGCCCCATTATTCTAATCATCTCCAAAGCCTTCTCAAGAAACCCACCTTTGGTCAATAAATCAACAATGCATCCATAATGTTCAACTTGAGGACTAATACAACAATCCTCAATCATTCTCACAAACAAACCGACGACCCTCTTTTATAAACCCTGCAAGAGTACAAGCTATTAAAACACTAACAAATGTAACCCCTTTGGTTTTATTTCCTCCGTCTCCATTTCCTCAAACATCCTTAACGGTTCTTTCACTGTGTATCAAGTCCATAATAATGGACTTCCATAAAAACATATTATTCTTTTTCGATTTATGAAATACCAAAAACAAATTTCTACACTTCAACATTTTGTATATATATCGATCAACTAAGATATAATATACAATCTAATAAAAATGCACCTCTTTTACAACCCCAGGTGCACCTAAATGAGCAACAGCCAGAATCACATTTGTTATAGTAAGTTCATCAGAAACTACCATTCCCTCATTCACCGTATCTCTTGTTCTTTGAATAACAACTCATCAAGTTGTCCATGAAATTATATCCTTTGAAAGTATTCTGTCAAACAAAAACTCAACATGCTCAGTGATCTACATCAATTTTCCATACCCATCGATCAACACGCTCAATGTAGTAGTGTTTTTCCTATCAGGCCTTTCATCAGACAGTTTCATTGCAGATTCCACGTCATTATTCCACATGTGCAATGAAATTAACATTGTACAAGCATAACCATCTCTCTGAGACATTTCATCAAACAGCTTTTCTCGCGTCACCAAATGACATAAACTCGAATATAATTCAACCTGTGCACAGACGCCATTTTGCAGCAAAATTCACATATTCAGATTTGTAGCTATTTTTTTCTTGGTACAAATTGAGATTTGTTTCATTATTATCTTCTTTTGATTTATGTATTTGGTTCAGCTCCATAACTTTGACTTCGATTGTGTCTTTTGATTAAATTCAAATCAGAGAAGATTTTTATTCATAAACCCTAAACCCTTACTTATTATTGTTGGTTTATCGAATCTTGCGATATTTGAAGAATGCTCCACGTAAAGGACAGTAGTTCTCAAAAAATGGTGTTCCTAACATTGAAGGATATTCAAATTCTGATTGGACAGGTGATCAAACTACTAGAATTTTCATTTGTCAAATCTGACAGTCAACTATCTGCTGCACTCACAAAGGCTGTTTCAGCAAAGATGTTTCAAGGGTCTATGTTCCAACTTGAGGGGAAGCGTAAGCATGAGCTATATAGGATATTCTTGTTATAATTGCTAATTCATATTGCAGTTAATTATGTAGTTGTCTAAACATGTACATTTAAGTAGAAATATTTGTTTTTAATTATTTAAAACATTTTCTGTTTTGTGTAAATTAAAGTAGGATGTATCTATATATTCACCCTCTTGAGAGATGAAAATAATATACAAGAAATTGCAATACTATTGTCTCACATTATGTGACTTCTCTTGCCACTATAAGAACTGGTACTAGTCACCTTCACACAAAACCAGTAATCCAGTATGCAATGAATGGTTGAATACTTTAAGCAAGCATGTTCTAAGCTGTGTTGAAAGGCAATATGGAATAATTGCTGGATCATTCCAATTATCCTCAACTTCCTCTTTACTCCCATAATCCTATCAACAATATAAATATTATTGTTATAATATAAAATAGGTGAACTTTTGTTGAGGTAAAAAGAAAATATTAGAAATCTACAAAACCTGATGAATGATAAGATTTTGAAGTTTGGGGCAATGTTTTAGCACTTCTAGCAACCACTTCCACTTTTTACAATGATTGTACTTAAATATAAGCTTCATGTCGGTCAGATTGTCATACACAGGAAGTTCGCAGTATCTCATGTCGTATCTTATGCCCTGATTCACAAAAGTTAGAAATTTACCTCAATTTCTTTTATCATTTATTGGAAAGCACATGTAATAAATGAAGAAAATGCTTCTAAATCACAACATTAAACTAAAATAATCTTAATATTCTTACCGGTTCTGCACGTAGAACCTTTACCCTGCAAATAACATTTAACAAAATATTTGTAGTAAAGTCGGAAATGTTTGCTCTAATCAAATTTGGAAAGTATTGAGATTTTTCCTCTAAAACAACAAGCCCTAGGTGTTTATCCACATGTAAATAGTTTGTATGCAATTCCTCTAGAATGGGACACCCTGATAGAAGCTTTGGAAGATATTCAATAAGTTTGAGATTTATCCACTTCAAATGCAGAGTTTTGAGAAGAGGAAAATCCACAACCATGTGAAAAAGGTCATTCAATTTTATTCTCGTCAAATGAAGAACGACAAGGGTCCTACAACTGAAAATCATAGGAGGTAGTTTGATTTCCAAGTTTTTTTCCAAGTGAATATCGAGGTTCAGGTTCTCGATTCCTCCTCGTTGCACAGGGGCATAAACAAATCGATTGATATCGTGTTGATGGAGGGTAGGATCTTTTGTACACTTGAGGTGGAAGGACCGGATAGGTAGTGTGATGTCTCGTGAGAGAAAGACAGAGGACACAAACTTGCGAAAGGAGACGAAGTCTTCAAATGTTTCGTCATCGAAGTGGAGAGTAAGAACTGATAGCCATAATGGGTTCCATCAAGGTCTGTCTTCAACTGTTTAGCTAAATACAACATGAACAGTCATTCCATCAAGAACTGATAGCCATTTTGAGCCATACCTTGCAAGAGGTTATCAAGGTCTGTCTTCAACTGTTTAGCTAAATACAACATAATTTACATCATTATTTCAAAGCTTCTTTAATAAACAGTCATTCTTCTTAGGACACTCCAACTTGAAGAGACAAAGTCAGTAAAGAACAGACTCCATTTCAGGGACAAAGCTAGCTAGCCTCAACTGCTCATCCAGTTCAACTAGCAACAATTGTAACCTGACCACAAGCCATGTGCTATTTATCAGAAGCAGCAAAAACGTGAGTTTCCTTGTTGAACTCAATCCAGCTAGACCCCGGACATCGCTTCTCCACACCCAAATCCTTCATCTTAGTCCGGACCTACTCCACCTATACACTTCATCATACATACTAACAAGGAGACTATAATAACCACTGTTACTTGCTCCAAAACCATCAGAATCCGAACTGCAACACGAGCAATTTCTTAGTTCTTATGATCCATACACCCATTCAACAATGCCCTCCGATGAATCCATTTGGCTCAAGCCGCATTCCTCTAATCATCTCTAAAGCATTCTCAAGCAAACCACATTTCCTTAAATCTATAAAACAATACACTTATGCATACGCAGGGTTGAGCATGGAACGAGCTTGGATGGGTTATAACCAACCCTAACATTGTCATAAATCCGATAATCTATGGATTAATATAAATCGGGTTACTTACCACTACTATTGACATTGTATGGAAGATCCACACAAGCCTTCACAGGGGTTGTTTCGTCATCAAGCACGATAGGAAGATCTTCGTTTTGTGGAACTTCATTCCACAGCTCTTGTGAACTATATGCTTGCTTAGACTAACAAGGGAGAACCATATGCTTCGTTCAACAACTGTTCTCATCTACTACTTGTTGAAAGCAACATCCACCATGGCCAACTCTGTTCTCATCTACTACTTGTTGCAGCTCTTCATACTTGTTTCTTCATCTACATTGAACTGTCGGGACTTCCATGAAGTACAAATGGTCTGAAAGAGTCTCTTCCCAAGCATCTTTGCATATGTATGCATGAAAACTCCCTCATGCCGTAGGCTGAGAACACATGAAAGAAAATGCACTTTGGGATTACAAGAATAAATTTAGCTGAAAATTTGAATTAGACTTTGGAATGTATGAAAACATTGGCAAAATTTGGTTTGGCTGAATTTCTCTATGCCAAGCAATTTCTGCGAGTTGAACACCGGACCGAGTAATCTTGTTCCATTCATTTTCAACTCTAAAAAACACCCATTGGAAGCGCCGGAATATCTCCAACAGAGTGATGCCGAACACTGTCAGGTAGTTATGACGTAAATGAGCAGATAACTTGTATGTAACCACACAGAATAAGGTTGCTTCCAATTACCCAAAAGTATACCTGTAACCATAAATTAGATTTGTCATTGTCAAGTCAAATGAAAATATGTTGCAATATGATGCATTAATCAGGTTATTACCCATTGTCGTCCATAAAACACGTTGGAAATAGTCCGGTTTGTTGAACTTGAATATGCGTGAAAAGCCACTGTTAGACAAGGAAATGAAATACAAATTTCATTACATTGCAAAATAAGGGTGAAATATGCGTCCAAATGGAAAGAAATAATCCGAGACTTTCATTTTACCAAATACAAAACACGTTGAAAATTAGACTTGGTTTGTTGAACTTGAATATGCGTGAAAAGCCGCTGTTAGACAACGAAATGACAAATCTAATTTATCATTGCAAAATATGCATGAAAATCTGATTTGACATTCTGGGACTTTCATTTTACAAAATACAAAACAAAATATGTTCAGATATCATGTTTCAAATCAAAGAACAAGTTCAACCTTCTTATTTTTCAAACGTAAAAGCATATAGGCCAACATCTCATTTTCGCGACAAGCACCGTTACAAGACTTTCATTTTACCAAATACAAAACAAAATATGTTCACATATCATGTTTTAAATCAAGGGACAATTTCAACCTTCCCATTTATCATATTTACAACCATATAAGCTAATATCTCTTTTTTGCGATAAGGGTCATCCCAATACTTTATATTTACCGAATTTACAACCAAATAGATTCAAATATCATGTTTCGCATCAAGGGACATCGAGGGACAAACTCAACCTTCACATTTATCAAACATGTAACCATACAAAACCAATACTTTCATTTTACCGAATACAAAACCAAATAGGTTCAAATCATATTTTAAATCAAGGGACACTTTCATCCTTTTCATTTATCAAACTTTGTAACCAAAGAGGCTAAAATCTCATTTTTGGGACAATGGTCATTCCAATACTTTTGTTTTACAGAATATAAAACAAAATAGGTTCACACCATGTTTTAAATCAATGGACACTTTCAACCTTCCCATTTATCAAACTTTGTAACCAAATAGACTAAAATCTCATTTTCGCGACAAGGGTCATTCCAATACTTTCGTTTTACCGAATACAAAACAAAATAGGTTCACATTATGCTTTAAATCAAGGGACACGTTCAATCTTCCTATTTATCAAACTTTGTAACCATGTAGGCTAAAATCTCATTTTTGCGACAAGGGTCATCATAATACTTTATATTTACCGAATTTAAAACCAAATAGGTTGAAATATTATGTTACGCACCAAGGGACATTGAGGGACAAGTTCAAACTTACTATTTATCAAACATGTAATCATATAAGCTAAAATATCATTTTCGCGGCAAATGGAAGAAATAAGTCAATAAAATAAAAAGAAAAAACTCATAGTTATAAATCCAAAAGACAATCGGTAAAAAATAAAAAAAATAAACATGCGAAAGAGATTATATTTTGACGACAAAATTCAATAACTCAAAAACTAAAAAACAAATGGTAAAAGATGAATAATAAGAGATGTTGCGGTGATTATAGAAATTAAATT
>Ga0099826_10001840_pt1 | contig 13189 bp, 7 predicted proteins | sample Mtrugardesep15_FD_76830 | JGI IMG/M metagenome (GOLD analysis project Ga0099826, IMG submission 76830) | Root nodule microbial communities of legume samples collected from California, USA - M. trunc garden sep15 | ecosystem: Host-associated > Plants > Roots > Nodule | place: USA: California... | reverse complement strand
CATTCACGGTTCCCTGATGGTGGAAGAGGAGGATATTCTGCAGGCAGCAGTTGATGATGATGATCGAGTTTATTGGTATTATCTCGCAGACCCTCTTTGGTTTATAGTAAAATTTTGTATGTTATGAACCTTTTTCCCTCGTGTTTTTGTTCAAGCATTATTTTTTAATTCACTGCATTATGATTAGGATCTGAACAGGAAAATATTTATATTTGCTTGAGTAAGAAGTATAATTAGAACCAATCATGGAGCTGTGTTTTCCTAAACAATTCAACAATTACATTAATTGCCTTTCAAAGTAATATGTTATCTACATATATGTTTTCTTCTAATGCATGTATTGATGCTGTGACACATTCATCCCTTTCCTATTCATTTTTGTTGAGTGAGAAGAGAAATTGAGAAAGATGTGTAATAAAATCCTTGTTTAGACTATATAGAGCAAAGCTATTTTATATAGATATTGAAACAATAAATACAATGATATACATTCTACTGCAAATACATGATACAATATCTATTCACCTTCTTTTCAACGCTCTTCCTCAAGCTGAAACATATAAATCTTATACACCAAGGTAATTACATTTATAACTTGTCTGAGGATCTCTCAAAGGCTTGGTGATGTCACCTGATAAAGTTTCTCTCCTATGAACTGGCTGTCTATAGTTAGGCTTTACATATGTTGAGACTTGAGAGAGAAGAGAAATGCTAGGCATATGATCAAAGCCACAGGTTTAAACTACATAGTAAAGCTGTATTATAGAAAAACAACTCTTTTTACATGATATAAAGATTTTTAGTTACCTTCTTTTTATAAGCAAGAATATATTTTAACTATTAATGTTACATGATACTATCTATTTACATTCTTTCTGACATGTATAAATACTGTTTACTGAACCCTTTTTTTTGTTCTTTTCTTTGTCCTACAACATATGTCAAAGCCTACTACAAGTCAATTTTTTAGCAAGACAATTGTTTAGCAGCAGAACTTTGATTAACCATTTTGTTTATTTTGGCACTGGTATTTGTGTTTTTTTATTTTTTATTTTTTTTATAATTACCACAGATAGGTACTCACTCATCTGAATTCGTTTCAGCTTGATCTCCAATTATCTCATATATCTAACTTTGTAAAATTTTACTTGTCTTATTTTCCATAATGTGATTTTAATTTTCATTCGAATCTGTCAATTTTCTTGTTTCACAGTGACAACTGCAATACATCCATTGTCAATTTCCACAGAAGTTGTTTCAATCCTTATTGTCGGTACGATCTCTGTCTCACTTGTTGCACAGAACTTAGAAATGGAGTTCATTCCAAAGATATTCCTGCTAGTGGTAATGGGGAAATGGTCGATACACCATCAGAAACTATTGCTTGGAGAGCAGAGACAAATGGCAGCATTCCTTGTCCTCCAAAAGCTAGAGGAGGTTGTGGTACTGCTACCCTTTCGCTGAGGCGCCTCTTCAAAGCTAATTGGATCAACAAATTGACTGAGGATGCGGAGGAACTTACCATCAAATATCAGCCACCTGTTGTTGATCTTTCTTTAGGATGTTCAGAGTGTCATAGTTTTGAGGAAGATGCAGCACATAATTCTGCAAGGAAGGCAGCTTCTAGAGAAACCGGTCATGGCAACTTCTTGTACTGCCCTGATGCCATTGAAATCGGAGACGAAGAATTTGAGCATTTCCAAAGACACTGGATAAGAGGCGAACCTGTTATTGTTAGGAATGTGTACAAAAAGGGTAGTGGCCTTAGCTGGGACCCAATGGTGATGTGGAGAGCTTTTAGGTTGGCAAAGAACATATTAAAAGATGAGGCAGATACTTTTAAAGCCATTGACTGCTTAGATTGGTGCGAGGTTTGTGTTTTGATTTCTAGATTAAATAAGCCTCCACATGAAATTAGTTACGCAATTTTTTTTTAATTATTTCAAGCCGTATATATCGTCGCAAAAAACTATCCCGAGAAGACTCCTAACAATTTGGTCATCAAAGAACAATCTACTCACCTATTTTTCAGCTTTTGGTTGGAGATTCTTATTATAGTTCTGAACAAAAGTTTATTGTGTGTTCTATGTGGTGATGCAGGTACAAGTTAATGCTTATCAGTTCTTCAAAGGCTACTTGACAGGGCGGAGGTACAGAAATGGATGGCCAGCGATGCTGAAGCTAAAAGATTGGCCTCCGTCAAATTTTTTCGAAGAGTGTTTGCCAAGGCATGGTGCTGAGTTTACAGCGATGCTTCCTTTTAGTGATTATACACATCCCAAATCTGGTATTCTAAACCTTGCCACAAAGCTGCCAGCTGTTTTGAAGCCAGATTTGGGTCCTAAAACATACATTGCTTATGGAGCTTTAGAAGAGTTGAGTAGAGGTGATTCTGTGACAAAATTACATTGTGACATTTCAGATGCGGTAAGTTCTTAAATTAGAGATTTCTTCTGCTTGAATTTTATCATACACAAATAATGCTAAGTGCCAAACATTATTATGTATAATTGTTCTATTTTTGGTTGGTGAAATATGTATGATTGTTCTATTTCTACTTAATTTACACATTGTGAAATATGTATATTGTTCAAGTTAACAAAACCAGTAACAATGTTGGTTAAAAGAACCTTTACTTTGACAAAATATGTGACCAAATTTGTGATTTTTCAATGGTGTGACCCAAGTGCTGGTAGTTTACACTTGGAAAAAAAATAATAACCAAGCAATACTGCTTAACAAATATAAGTCTTGTATTCCAAGCATGATGAGATTTAGTGGGATTGAAAGTTAAAACTAGTTTTATGAGCTTAAATGATCAACGTATAAAATCGCTAAAGGGCCCTCAGGTGTAGTTATATATTATATGTAACTAACTTAAATATTTTAACTTGAGCTGGAGTGTTAGACAAGTAATAAATAGTTCCATTTGTATAGGTAGTGTACAGTTGCGTGTAAAACTGGAAAATACATTGATTGATCAGAATACTATTTGTGTCGCATGTCACATGCATGTTTTCTCCTTTCTCATGTTATGCAGCAGGTGCTAATTCCTCTAATGCAGTTATGTTATGCATTGATCAGGTCAATATTCTGACACACACAGCTGACGTAAAGACACCAGCATGGCAATCCAAAATTATAAAAAAGTTACAGAAGAAGTACGAAGCTGAGGATATGCGTGAGCTCTATGGTCTGGACAGTAAGGCAGCTGGTTTGCGTGGAAGAAAACGCAAAAAGCGTCGCGTAGGTGTTACCGTGGATCTTAAAATATCTGAAAATGAAGACATTAATGGTAGAGACTCAACCTTACTTGAAAGTCAAGAAAAAGAAGAGAAATTTGATAGAGAAGCTTGTGTTCAAGAGTTCCCTGAATCTACCAAAAGTAAATTAGATTTAAATGTGAGCGATCAGGAAGTCATTGATTCATCAAGGTTTCAACAATTTGATCTCAATAGTCTTGATTCCAGTTTTTTGGTTCCTAGAAATGACTGTGAGTCGATGCTTTATGATAATGTGGAACAACGGTGCTCACCACCACGTGATGGATCTTGTAAAGGAATTTCATCGGTGATTGATAATCAACCTTGTGGTGGAACAAAAGAAACAACATTTGTCAATGGATTAGATTCTTCAGACATTTCCTCTTCGGATATCGAGACTGACAAAATAGAGTCGGTTGAAAATGAGATGCCGAGTAATAATTTATGTGGAAATGATGTTCATTTGGAGACTCAATATGGGAGTGCTGTGTGGGACATATTCCGAAGGCAGGATGTACCAAAACTAACAGAGTACCTAAATAAACACCATAGAGAGTTTCGCCACAATGCTAGTCTTCCAGTGAATTATGTAAGTGCAGTTGCCTTACCTTCATTGGATTATTGTTTTTTTGTACAACTTTGTTTTCTAAATTAATATGTTTTGATCTTCTTTGGCTTCAGGTGATTCATCCCATTCATGACCAGAACTTTTATTTGAATGAGAAACATAAAAAGCAGCTAAAGCTAGAATATGGTATGAAATTATGCTTTAATTTGTGATTAGTTTTGTGGATTTGGTAGCTATGAACTATTTTTCCTACCAGGTGTTGAACCCTGGACGTTCGAGCAACATCTCGGGGAAGCTGTTTTCATACCTGCAGGATGCCCTCATCAAGTGAGAAATAGAAAGGTAAATAAGGACACCAGTTTTATATTAAAAATAAAATCAAAGGAGTGAAACTAGTTTACAAATCTTTTACTTATATAAACATTTTAGCGCAATCAACAAAAATTTAGAATTTGATCTCTAAAATTCAACAATGAATCTTTGAACCACAACACCTAATAGAAGAGGTAAAAACTTATTTCATATACATAAACGTCATTAAAATAGGTCTCTAAATAGGTTTTCAAGACAGCCTAAAAGAATATCAGAGTCATATATCTTAACAGGCCAAACACAGTCCCATTTCCACCTTGATGAGAACATTTTTCTTTTAATTTTTTTTTAATATTTTTGTTATATATTGTTAGGATATACCAGTTATAAGAGAATTAGTTCAGTTAATTATTTTTTTAGGTAGGATTATTTTGTATAAATAGGGTGCTATGAAATTAGAATGGTGTATCATTGAATATTGTATCTTTTGTGAGTAGAGTAGTGACTCTCTTCTTGTGAAGGGGAAACCCCTGGAAGAGAGATTTTTCTCCTATTCTCTTTTATTATTTCTCAATCTTTCTTAAATTGTTCGTAGTTTTCTATCAAATTCTTGGGTTCCTAACACATGGTTATGTTATTTCAGCCTTGCATCAAAGTGGCTATGGACTTTGTTTCGCCTGAGAATGTGCATGAGTGCGTTCGATTGACAGAGGAATTCCGGTTACTTCCAAAAAACCATAGATCTAAGGAAGATAAATTAGAGGTACTCGTTTTCATCATTCTGGAGCATATTATGACCTGAGATTTTAAAATATTTAGCACAATTTTTTGTTTTGAAATAAATATGGTTACTTATATTTGCTGGTGACATGTCACAAATTTGATACAGCATAATATCAAAGATTTTCTTTCGCATATTATTCTGTGCACAACTTGTTAGTTTTCTTGTATATCTCAGAATGTCCATGATGTGTTAAATTTTGCTATACCATCTAATATAAATTAGTTACTCTTGTTGCTTTTTATGTACACTACAAAATTAGAGTGAAGATGCATTACTTGTCACTTTATCTAGAGATATTTCTTTCACTCCATATATTCTTTGTCCGTAGATAAAGAAGATGGCACTCTATGCTGCTGATGTTGCTATTGCTGACGCCACTAAACTCGTGGGAGCTAAATAAGTACTTCACTCTTAATCCTTTTCCTTTTGAGCCATAAAGATTATTTTTTTTGAAATCATATTGTATGTTACGATGCCGATATTTTTATTATATAAATAGAAATTATTATCAACATAAACTGTGCATTTAGATTGCTTGTATTAATTAAGGTGATCCTGTGGTTTTTCAGATTAATTTGAAGTCTGCCTCAACAACTTTTCGACAAATAATTCTCAACAGAAGTAATTTTGCTGCTGCCTGTTGGTTTTATTCATCTTGATTTTGACCATTTCGGAAGAGCCTGTAAATGTGATGTGAATGTATCTGGTTCTGCTATATCATATAAGACATTGGAAATTCCGTCAGAGTTCAAGTCGAATGTTGGTTCCTGATGCACTAGCACTACACACCAACAAGATGTGTAGAACAATGCTGAGTACTCGCGAGCTTTTGAAGAACGGTATCAACATTCCCGTGTTGTTGGAAAATAGTACTAGTCAGTTTGAATATTTTTAGCTAGACTCTTGTATCATAGACTGATTTAACTTCTAGTGCCTGATCTTGAACCCATGTAGATCATTTTATGGGTTTTGGTTTTTTCGCAATCACAAGGTCATGGACCTCGGTTGTTGAATGAAGATTTGACGGTTTATGTTTTGATATGTATTTTCAATTTTTACGAGTCGTCTGATCATCCTCCAATATTTGATCGTTGGTTATAGGGATTTTGGTCCATTATTGATGACAGTAACCTGAAAGAATTGAAGGTTTAAAGACATGCTATCTTTGAGAAAATTTAGTGCAAAACAAAAAAAAAGATTAATGAAATTATCTTTAATGTTAAACAGAAAAAGAAAATTTGGTGCAAAACAAACCACCAAAAGAAAATTTCGTACTTGATCACTTATTTTTCTTTTCTGGGAAAGATAAGTCGTTTTTCTTAGAGGTAGGAAAAATAAGTCATCATGCACCTCACAATCTGATGGTGAATGATACTTGTCCACAATGAGAGACCCATTAAGCTTTCCCACCTTAGAACGTGCCTTTTGCAATGATTAGTTACCAATTAATAATGTGAACAAGTGAGTTGTAAAATTTGACTGTATATAAGCAAATAAAGATGTTTTGCCCAACATTTCTGTAAGGGATAGAGAAAAACACATGTTTCTAAATATATCATAATGTAGCCAAATGTATTTCGGATTTACATATACTATCTTTTTTTTTTTTTTGTGTGTGGATCTTGCCAAATTCATGAAAAATAAAGTAGAAAGATTTCGATAGAAATAATGAATTTGAAAAAATAGGAATCAAAACTTTATGAGAATAAATATTGTATTGCTAGTGTAAATCCGGTTTACACTAAAATCTAACAAAAAGTTATTATTTTCTCAAGTCTTATCAATTATCCAAGGGCCGTCATCAATTCACTTAACCTTTGTTTGAGAGTTTGGAGAAGAGGGGAAGACTTTGGAAGGTTGGAAATATAGAGGAAAATGATAAAATCTTTTACACTTTTCGAAATATTCATATTTTAGAGAATGATAAATTCACCGATAAATCCTTATTTATTAATTTTGTTAAGTCTTCACCTAATTTTTTTCCTCCACTAATCCCTTATTAGGTTTGCAACAACTCAACCCTAAAATTTTGGCTCTAAAAATGTTAATCCTCAACCCTAAAATTTTGGCTCTAAATTTGCATCATTAAATGATAATCCCTTATTGGAATAAGATAAATTTCATTCCTATATGTTGTGTCATCGTTTGTATAAATATGTTGTTTTTGTACACTTATCCTTGTTTATTAATTTTATTTTATTAGGTCTGCAGCAACTAAACCTAATAATTTCCATCCAACTACTGAAATTTGTATTTCAAATCCCTCCCAAATTGGCAATCTGCTTGGAAAACAACCAGAGTAATGCTTTCCCTAATAAATGTTATTTTCATTTCCTATGCCTTTGCAACCTTATAGCTTCCTTATTGAAAGTGCCTATAAATTACTCATATCTTGATCACATCTCACCAAAGCTAATGTTCGGTTTCAACAAGTTGAGTGATGACCAACAATGTTTAACTGGTTAACTGGTTTTGTCTGTTTGCTAACGTATCTTCCCTTCCATTTACAACTATTATGCATGGTTTCTGACAGGATCTTTGTTTCTATTTTTTTTAAGCACCATTGAATCTGAATCCTGTGGACAAGTTGGACTGGGTTGTCAATAAGCTAAAGATGAAGTACAGAACTTACCTAATAGAGTTTGACGTTAATATTTTTACTGATTTTTTGTTGAATCTTTGCACTTTCAGGGTGTAGTCATGCTGCCAACCATGTTTGGACATGATTTTTTGGATGAGATAGGTCATTATGCTACGTTGGTAGATCCTAACTTGAATGAGTTTGAAGTGTTGGTGGAAAGAAATCATATATGTATTTATCTGACCAAAGGCTGTCATGCAATATTACTCTGGGTGGTTGGGTCACTATATATAGTTTTTGTTGGCTTGGGGACGTTTCTTTCATTTTACACTTGGATATGAGGGTTGTGTTTTTAATGCAGTGATATATGACAGTAATTGAAAAAATAATTGAAAAAATATGGTTTAAACTTTTCCTGTTTTTCTTTCGCACCTTTTTGGTTTAACGTTATGGTTTTGCAATGAATTGACCATGGATGGTCCTTTATGTCTTAAATATCAGTTGTTGTTCTATGCTATATTTTCAGGTGCTTTAACTTATTATGTTGTTATAGTTATATGCTTCAGTTGGAAGGGCTATAGCTTATTTTATACTGAACAAATGAGCAATATCTTTTTTTTTGAGCAATATCTGAACTTGCATTTTTTAATCTCAATGTTTTATAGAAACAATATGCTGTAACTTCAAACAAAGAAAACAAAAGAGACACTAACCTATGATGAATTGTTCTCTTCTACCAGTAATTTTTGTTTTTTAGTGACTTTCTTGTTTGTCCAATGATATGTGTTTTTATCGTTATTATATTGTTATATATTCCTATTCGTTTGTTAAAAAAAATATTTTTTGTTACATCTTCCTTTGAATTTTGAAGCACAAATTAAACTTGATTCAGTGAATGTTTGATCACGGAATAAGGGTCGCGCATATTTTAATTTGACTGACCAAAATATGCAAATTTCCAAATTGTTTATAACATTTTGTATTGAAGACGATTTTTCCATCACTATATCAGCATAATAATATAATGTTGTGAATGGAGGACGTATACAGCGTTGGTGTTATTTTTTTAAAAAAATAAATAGGGAATTACCATTGTTTTGAATTTAACCAACATAAACTCTCTTATTTTTCATCTTCCATTATTAACTTATAATAATTATTCTTCACATCAAATTAAAAAATGCATTACTTATGGAGTCCCATGCTTCCATCTTCAAATGGCCAACTATATATTGCAATCTCGAAGGTAAGCGGTTTGAAGATTTTGGCTATTGACGAGTATGGAAACACCGTTAACGAAACTATAAATGTTGTATTTAGAAAGGTTTCTAGGAACGTTTAAAACAATTATTATGATTTAAGGTTGTTTGTGTTCATTACTATAACATAATTGTTGTGTTTTTATCAAACGTTGATAGGATATATTATTCTACATTATTGTTTGCAAATGTGTGTGACCCGTGCGGCAGCACGGGTGAAAAGTTTAGTTCTTGTAAACCCTTCAAAACTCTCCTCTAATAAAAATTGAGTTTCTCCAGATGAAGAAGGTTTTGTATTATGAAGAAAAATGTTGAAAGCCTTCCTATCTCAATGTCATTTATTTCTTTCACTTACTCCTTGTTTTTTTTCTTATACTTCAAACTTGTAAACAAAACTTTAATCCCAATATTTGACTATCTTCTCTGGCCTTCTTCACACATTGTTGACTTGTTGTTGAGGATTTATCATTTGGGAGTGCAGTCACTTGCACACGACCGTTCGATCAAAATCAAACGTTCAAATTTTAACACAATTTTGATATTTTTTTAATATAAAAATTGACCTTAAAATCTATGCCGCCGGTTTGGATCTCACTTACTGTATCCAGTTATGTATGCAAACTGCACCCAATCCAGACCCTTGTTCATGGTTTTGGGGAATTAGTCACTTTAGTCCTTGAATAAGATAAGAATCGTCACTTTAGTCCTTGAATGCAGATAAATTGCAAGATAGTCTCTGAATGTAGACTCTGTTAATCAATTTAGTCCCTGAATCAGACTCCGCTAGTCAATTTAGTCCTTGAATGTAGACTCTGTTAGTCAGTTTAGTCCCTGAAATTGACTAACAGAGTCTACATCTAAGGACTGTTTTGCAATTTCTCTACATTCAGAGACTAAAGTGACAACTCTTTTTCCATTCAAAGACTAAAGTGACTAATTCCCCTCATGGTTTTACTCTCCTATCTTCTCTCTATCATTTTCGTTGATCTCCCAACATAATTGGGTGGGTGGCCTTATATATTCATCCAATTGAAGCTTCAATTTTTCAAATGTAAGATATGATGATACAAACTTATAATTTCCCACCACTCGTGTACATGCTCACAAAAAGTTTCAAGTAGTTTCACTCTCGTTATTGTAATCAGTAATGTTCCACTCAAAAGTAAACCTATGATATAGAATAAACTATTAATTTAGTCCTTAAACTATCACTTTTCAGTCTAATCTTTGATCTATGTAAATATACTAAGTAGTTCAACCTCTCAATTTAGTCATTCACAATTAAATGTTGTAGAGTAACTCTATGTATTTTTATATATTTTAGGGACTAAATTATTGGATTTCATATAATTGAAGGACTACAAAGAATTAGCAAAAACGGCCATATTATCGGCTAATTTCCATATTTTAGTTACGCCACTATATTGTATTGAACATATTTTAATTAATGAAATGTTATAAGTTTTCTCCTCTCAAAAAAAAATATAGTTGAAGGACTACTTATTATAACTTTTGACGATTTAGAGACTAAACTGATAGTCAACTCTCTACAATTGCAATTCAATTTTTTTTTCCTTCACAATCCGTCTATCCTTTGAAATCCCAAATCATATTTTGTTTATTTTACCCAAATATAAATTGTTTGAGTCCCAATAAATAAGAAAGAAAAAAAATGCTTTATGAAGGAATGAAATAGCGAAAACATGCATGAAATAATGACAAAAAATGCCAATTAGATCTCACGTGCTAGAGTTAAATGAATTGATGATAGCCCTAAGAGAAAGTGGTAAGGCATCTATTCATTCATTCCAACACATAAATCCAAAATCTCCACCTATATATAATTGAAACCAAATCTTTGTAGTATATAATCTAAGAACCCCTAATTAACCAATATCTTAGACACCTTCTAAAAAGGGAACTTTGAAGATATATATAATAATGAAGTGTATAATAATAAGTAATTAAAGACCGTGAGTAATCAGAAAGATAAAGGTAATAATCCAAACACAATTACTATTGAATCCAACAACATGCAAACATTTATTAAGTTTGATGAGATGAAAAATTCATGAATCTTCTAAGAAACAAAACTTTTTTTGAAAGGTTCTAAGAAACAAAAACTGAAGTTTAAGAAAACATGCATCATGGAAAATACCAAGATGTTCCAGCTTCATATGGTGGTGGTGGTGGCTTGCTAAAATATTTTCTGACCCAAACATGTTTCCCGTTGATGACGAATTTCAGTCTTGGGTTATACTCAAGAAGATTATCAATTACATTCATACCCCCACGACGTACCACAAGGCGAGCATACAGTGGATGATCTGGTTGATTAACTTCTTGCATGATCACTCTTTCAATGATATCTCCAAATTCTCTGCATGGATAGCAAAAATAGGTGAAGAGAAATTAGGAAGCTACATTGGCACGATAAGGAATTGGAGAAAAATAATATGAAGAAAATAAGAGAGTTAGTTAGTTAGTTAATTTGTAAGTTTATTTTATTTTTTTACAAGAGTTAATTTGTAAGTTGTGATGGTGATTGTGTGAGGTCATGAGGTAATCACAATTTTATTATACTACATCTAAATACCTATAGTGGTAAAAAAAAAATATATATGACAAGTGAATTTAAAGAAGTATTGAAGAGGATGGAATTTCAATAATAAAAATAGTTGGCTTTACATATTGTTTCTGTACTGTGTAATGTAATGGGTTGAGTTATCTCTCTCTCTCTCTTTAATTGGTTTTTTATATGTATAATATATTGGTGCTTTATTTGCTGTTAAAAAATTCGTGATTACTTGAAAAAAATAGTGATTAGGTGTAAATTAAATAATATATTCACTAATATATCATATTTGTGTTATGTGTGTCTATAATTTTTTTAAAGTAATTTAGTGATTAGAAATTCATTTTTTTTTGTTTAAAATTTAAGATGAATAAAGTGGGGTGTCCATGATTCGATCCCCAACCCCTACATATATTATACATATGTTAAGCATTATTTTTATCAACTGAGTTAAGTTCACGGAACATGTGTGTATATTATTCTAAGTACAATAAAAAAAACATTTTTACAATAAGTAATAATATTTAATGTTATATAACAAAATTCATTTAACTATTTTACTTCTTTTTTTTATCAAGTAGTCGAGTGACTAACCATTCACTTCTTAAAGGTGAATAAATGGGTGTATGAAGTTTGAATTCCGACTTCTGCATATTATAATGCAATGTTCATATTAAATTAAATATTATACTTTAATCGTATAAAAAACAACTATACATTCAACCATAGATAATTAATATAAAATATGCACTATTATCAGTATTGTATAAGCCTAAAACATGAATTTCATAGTAAAAAAGTGAAAGGTTAAAGATATGTTTGGTATTAATTGAAAAATGAGTATTTTTCAATAAAAAAAATAGGTAAATCAAACAAAGTTGATATATGCAAGACATGTGACTATGAACGTAAATAAATAACTAATAATAAAAGGGTACAAGATAAGGACCTTGAGAAGAAATCTCTAAGTTCATTCTCTGAAACAGGATAACCTCTGGAAAATGTCATGAAAAGGGTCCTATCATCAATTTGTTGTGGCACCATTGGAGAATCATTAGGAGTATAATACACCGCTTGTGGTGGCATGTGAGTAGGAAGATCATCAGTCCCGTAAAGACTTGCAAGATATAACTCTTGTTGTTTGGCAATCACCTGTTCAATAATATCTGTAAACGCTCTAATACAGACTTCATGGATGAACTTTGTGACATTAGTGGTCAATTCGAGGCGTTTTTCATGGAAAAACTCGAACGTCACATTGTGGTGTAAGATGTGCTGAATCAATGGAAATTTATTTTCCCTTACACAATCATTAGGGTATGAAGAACTCGCAAGGCAACCAAGGATGAAAACAACTTCATCAGCAAGCCTATTTAGCATAATGTTTGGCCAATGTTGAAGAATCTTTGCTACCAAATCAAATTCTTTACTTATCATCTCAATGCACATAAAAAAAGCCATTACATTTATCGATTCAGAGATTTCACGACCAAGCTCCACAACCAAACGAATGAATAGTTGTCGATCAACATTGTGAAACAAGTTGAACTCTTCTTTAGTCACATTCACTTTGAAACCTAGATCTGGATTTGGTAGAAGTGGTGGTATAATAGAAGACATTGTTAATTAGATGATGGTTGTGGTGATAGTAATGATGTCGACGACGACCAATATTATTAGCTTCATTTATAATGTTGTGGTATTGTTAAAATAATAAAAAAAATATATTCTTTTTATAAAACTATTTTTTGACCAAGTTTATAAGAATTTAAACAATGACAAATTATTATTTGTAATCTTTGAAAGGTAATTTGTTTGGGATGATCAATTTTTTTTTTTTTTTTTTT
>Ga0099826_10001839_pt1 | contig 13193 bp, 8 predicted proteins | sample Mtrugardesep15_FD_76830 | JGI IMG/M metagenome (GOLD analysis project Ga0099826, IMG submission 76830) | Root nodule microbial communities of legume samples collected from California, USA - M. trunc garden sep15 | ecosystem: Host-associated > Plants > Roots > Nodule | place: USA: California... | reverse complement strand
TTTGGATCGTTGGATTGGAATGGTGATGGTGGTGCTGATCATCAAGGTTTGTTTGATCTTCCTAACACCGTTGATCATGGTTACTGGAATCACACTCAATGGTCTGATCAGGATCATTCTTCTCTCTTTCATCTTCCTTGATATAGTTACTATTAACCTTTTATAATTATATATTTTAACTTTAAAGAAGAGCAAAGAATATTTGAAACCAAAGTAAAAAAGTGAAAGAGAAGAATGAAGATGAAAGCACTTCAAATTATTAATCATGAGGTGTACTATATTTTTATTTTGTTTATTTTTTCTTCTTCAAATCTTGGAGGTGTGATTGAGCTTGGTTTTAATTGCTGATGTGCATGCACAACTAACTTCCATGTTAGTTTCTTATCTGATTTTTCATAAGTTTGTTTTTTAATATATGTAATGTGGAATTTGATTGGTTAGAGAAATAGAAAATATAATCCAAATATGTTTTAATTAATGTATGTCAGTTGTTTAGTTCCTTAATCTTATTTTACTTTGTTTAGTTAATAATGCAAATCCTTCAATTAGCGGCTATGAGTATTACTATGGCTTCACTTTGATAATTATAAATAAAACTCACGTATAGTTAATAAATAAATAACCGATTGATGAAATATGATTTTGATCAATATTGTTTATTGTTCGATTGAGAGTTTATTTTGTACGAGGAAAGAGGATGGCGAAGACGTTATTTATTTTTCACTTTACATTATCTTTTTGATATAGAGACGAAATAACTATAACAATTAGAAACTTTGCATAAACAAGTGGATGAGTCAAGGTTTAATTTTCGGTTGTGCCGTCCAATTTCATAATTTTTGTCCGTTATGTGAGTTATTTTGTTGTCTCTTAAGCTAGATCTTGTGCACAAAAAATTAATTATCTTGTATGTTTATTTAGGGGTTATCTTGTTAATTAATGTTAAATTGTGAGTTAAATAAATTTAGATGTATTTATTTCAACATCGATGGTTAGTTAGTAATGAGTCATATAGCATGCGCGATGATGAGTGCGCGTGCGGAAGAGAGGATAGACACGTGGGTTAATGTGACAAGACAAGAATGTGATGTGAGGAGTCGGTTGTCTTGTGGTGGCTTATTCTGGTCCTTACCCTACTGATACTATTGTGTGATTAAATCAAAGTCTCACTCACAGTGCAAATTTCATGGAACAAGGGTAACCAAATAATTAGGATGGTGGGGAAGATGTGTTAGTGCATTCATAGTGGAGGAGTGTCAACTCAATTGCTCTTACTCTTAATATGCATGGAATGGGTGATGATGATGGGTGCATGTATGTTATGTCGGTCTGGATAAATTCACACACAAACGCAACCAAGCTGTAGTATTAAAAATTTCCAGTTTGACAGATTGAAACTATAAGGTGAAAATTTGGGTCAAATTTTTCATAAAAATGTGAACCAATGAGCTGTGAGTGATCTCGTGATGTGGATGGCTCGTTTCTAATAGGACAAGCTATAAGCAATACATCGACATGGGTGGGAGAGCATTTTTAATGCAGTTCTCACTAGGTTCTACTTGCTAACGATTATTAAGATGGGTTGAAAGTGAAGTCACATCTAAGGTTTACAATTTGGAGTTTTCATTTCGTTTTATAGCTTGAGTAATGGATTGGTGAGGATTACCCCACTATTTTTGTCAAGGGAATACGCAAAAGAGAAAAAATGGCAACCTAATATACTGAAGTTCTCGTATTCGCAGGGTTTGGGAAGGGATCCCACTATTTGGTGTATTGTACGCAGCCTTACTCTGTTTTTATATAAGAGACTGTTTCTAGGACTTGAACCCGTGATCTTACGGTCACATGACAACAACTTTATCAGTTGCGCCAAGGTTATCCCTCTAAGAGAATATGCTGAAGAGAAGTGAACAAAAAATATTATGTTAAAGAATGGTGAAAAATGATGAATTTAATTTTCAAAAGTTTAAAAACTTAGTTTTTGATATAAAACTACTATTTTTAGTTTTTTTTAACCATTGTCTTTAAGAGCATGGGTGACTACTTGTTATCATGACTCTTGGTACTAAACTAACGTGTTTGGGGTTTCGTTGGAACTCTTGGGTAATCTTGCAAAGTTTTGATTCTGTATTATCTCTAGATGTGACTGTTTTAGGTGGGTTGAAACTTCGACCCGGTGAAGTGGTGACTAAAAGTATATAATATCTTTTAGGACTTCATTAACAAGTGTCTTAAGGACATTGTTTAAGGAACCCACGTAAGGAAATTATGTCTTGAAAATACAAGTCAAACATTTGTTAAATCAAAATCGTACAATTTTTAATGCAAAAATTGCTACTTTTAAATGGTTAAACATTGTCCTTAGGGCATTTATTAACATTTTCTTATCTTTTAAGTATTTTTAGTGAGAATCAAACTTTAATTTCTACCGAGTGTTGTCAAATTAGTCAATTTTTCGTTTTACCGTTAGAATTCGCTTGCAATGGTCAAATTTGGCCATATTTTTATGATGTTAGAATTCGTTTGGAATGAGTAATTGGGTTGAAGCTAATTTTAGTTTTCCGGTTGAATAAATTTTAATTTTTTTCTTTCTAATTTTGTTATGAAAGTTGGAAGGAACTCTATTTGATAATTACACAATCAAAAATAATTTTGATCGACAATATTCAAGAATAAAATTAAAAAAGATTCACTTTTACGTGAATTCACAAATCAATTTATTAAAGACTTGGAAATCTTCAATTTAGCACTACTTGCAAAATGAAGATGGAGATTGGCAAGTAACGATCATGCATCTTGAAATAAAGTGTTGCAAAGTAAATGTCGAGGAAACGTTACCTCCCTCTTCATCCTACCTTTGACCTCGATTTTTAAGTATCCATCGCTTTGGACTTCTGTGAGTTATGGAAGGATGGGTGTTGGCACACAATTTATTTTGTGACTATGCGAAGAAAAATCTAGGTAACAAAGAAACAATTTGTTTTTGGCTTGACTCTTTGGATAAATCGTGCCGTATTCATGAGATGGATTCTTGGGTCGACAAGGTTCAGATTTTAGCGCTCTCGTGGAGGAGGCAATTCTTCACATGGAAAGAGGAAATCCACTCGAAATTGTGGAACCTTAGAGGTGAAGGATCGCCTATTTTGCAAATGTTGTTTCACAAGATCATCATGCTATCAAACTTTCAAATTGATTGAAAACAACATAATATTGCTAGGTAATCTCCTTACATTTTTTTTATTGTTTTACGACATTAATTTCCTTAGAACAAGAAGTATAGAAAGGGTCTTACTCTTATTTGACACACAATTATTTGAAAATTTTGAGAGGCTAGAAACATTGGAAGGATCCAATAGTTGAAGAGACTTTTGAAGCTATCAAATCTATCCACAAAATGGTTTCTTGCTAGAAATTAACAAGGGGAGCTTTATATTTTTTTGAGTGGTTCTCAAACCCTGTTGATTGTTTAATTAGATAATTTTTCTTTCTTTTGTTGTTTCGGATAGGTTCAATACCTCTTGTAATTTTACCAATTTGGTGGATTTACTACTCACGGTACTCCTTTCATTATCAACCAATAAAAATTGCTTTTGATGTTATAAAAAAATACCGAAAGAAGTTTAAAGCCTTTGTCGTGGAAACAAGAATCTCACACCAATATCATATCTGTGTTTTACTTATAGGATTTGTGGTCTTCACTCTCAAACGGTATACCAATTATATGCAAAATATAAATTTAATTATCCACGTACAATATTGACAAAGCCAAACGGACAAACCATATACGAATACGAAGTGCATGTTGTACCACGATTCACCACAATCACAACAAAACAATAATTTGAAGTTAATCATTGTTGTCCGGAAGCTATTGTAATAATGGTAACATAAAAATATGATTACAATTAATAACCGACCAATTTTCCTGTGTTTGAACATTCAACGTCAAAGCTGTTGTGTTGCCCATACTATTGGTTGAAGTTGATATAACTAGAAGGGTAAAAAAACATCGTAAGTAATAAGCCAGAAAAATGAAGAGGGAAATGGTACAAAGGAATGGGAAAATTCAAATACATGAAAATAAGGAAATGATAGCACTTGTTTAAGAAGTAGCCAATTTTATTGCCAAAATAGGTCCGGGAAAGATGGACTAATGTACAATTGGACTATGTTGTGGTCTTTTAATGTGACAGAGTATCATGGATTGTGACAACACCCATGTTATGGACACAGAACAAGCCACATGCTTTTCGTGGTCCTTCATTTTTTGCCATGGAGTACATGTCATAGCTTCCCCTTATTCAACCTTTACGTCTGAATTTGTGCAACTGCAACCATTATTACTTACTTCCCTTTCTATTCTGCCACTAATAATCAAACTTCAACTACTATACATTATTGGAATTGAATCAGAGTTTCATGATTTAGAAGAGTTTGTTGAATCTGATCATTATGTTGATGTTTGGAAATGCTTCATATCCTGCCAACAGATATACCATGATATTTGCCTCTTGTATATTCATCTTGGCAGTATATATTTGGATTTTATCTTAAATATATTATAGTGCTCATCATGACAATAACATATGATATGAGTTAATATATACCTTCATATCATGGACATTTTATATTTTATATTTTATTTTTGCATGAATTAATTTAAGCATGGCTTGCTCAATTTAGGGTCAATCCACTGAGGCCTTAGCCTTAATTAAGACTATATATGAAAAAAAATTAGACAAATATACCTTCAACGTGACCTTTACTATATGTAGAAGTCACATGAAAGCCTCTAATCCGTTATTTTTTCCTAAAGAAACTCTAATCCATTTTCTTGGCACCAAATAAGAGCCTTACATTCACATTTTGCTTTGAATGCTACTTTCCTCACCCCGAGATTAGTTTGAAAGTTTTTTTTTTTGAAAAAAAAATGGAGAAGGAGAAATTATTGTTAATTAGAGTGAAATAATGATCATTTAACGATTTATCATATGAAATTTGAACACTAGACCTTGAAATTACAAGAGTTTATATATACTAGAAAAACATTAAATTTTAAATGTCTAAATGTGTGCGTGAGATCCGATGCACACTTTTAAAAACACTAAAGATTTTTTAAGAGACTGTGTAATGAGTGTCTCATGGACACTCTTTAAGGATTTCAAATCATGAAACTATTATATTATGAAGTCAAATACTTTAAAGTCATTGATTGAATCCACATTTGCTCAAAATCAATCTTTCAATCTGAATCAAATAAATATCGCATTAAGACAGTAAATAAAAAACACATCGCAAAAAGACGAAAAATTAAAACAAACAAAATCGTGCAAATACGACGAAATTACAAAAACAAACGGAATAAGATTGAAAATATTTGAAAATCATTTATTCAACTGGAAATAAGAAAGAAAAACAAGTTGGTGGAGTTATTTTTGGATGAAATTTGACCGTAAGTCACCTCTCCTTGTTGGATCAGGAAGAAAATTGGTGAAGGACTAATTTTTATGAAGGAGAAAAGGGAGAGTTATTAACTAACATCTTTTTTCTCTAACCTTCAATTTGTAATAATGGATTCCCCTCTATATAAGAAGACACTAAATTTAATAAAAAGGGAGTACTATCTCTTGCTCAACAACATCTTAATACTTGGATAAGATAAGATAAATCTTTCTTAGCCTATAATGATATGAAACCTATGATTACAACTTTGACCTATTTTCAAAATGATGAAAGTGTTCGGTTAAGATGTTTAATGCTTTTAACCTTCAATTAATCATTTAGTCAAAATGTTAGGGATAGTCAAATTTTTAACCTATAACCCACAAACCATATTCTTTGTAGTATCGAAATTTTAAAGAGAAGTAGTGTTTGGTGTTCCACAACATGACATATTTATACTTAAATTAACTTATTTTTTAAAATTATTATTGATAATGAAGTGTCGGTGTGTATGTGTTATTGTCTGTTTCTTTTTACGGTAGAACGACACCAAACACACGTCTGTGCCGAAGCTCCATTTTATAGCTTCACACAAAACGTGGCGTTGGAATGTGCACCTGTTATGGAAAAGCCAATCCAAACATACTATTAGTTCTTCATAGAACACAGTCTATTTGTTGAATGCACGGTTTGTAATGGACATGAAACGTCTACCGGTCCCAACCCAAGTACTATTTGTAATGGACATGTATCTCCTTGATCCTTTTCCTTCGGATTTTGTGTTTGACATGTATGTACCTCCTACCAATGGGATAATAATTGCTGCGGGAATGCAGAGGATTTCTATGGAATCCAAATCCTATTTGGACGAGGTTTCTAACTTCTCTAATTAGGTGGCTCAACTAGAAATCCAAATTTGGAAGAAATATGACACCAAAGTCAAATGTCATTAATTAATAGCATTGAATTGAAGAACCAAGAGTTTTTCAACACTTGCCATCAATCGTGCCATCAAGACATGTATTTATAGTATCGTTACACCTTCACAAGTGGGTCTGGTCTGAATGAGGAGAATAAAAGATACTCGTACGCAGATTTTTCTTGCAGGCCGCATTTTATATAATTTTGTTCATTTTTCTTCTTACAAATATAGTTATCACCATGATTATTTAGATTCAAATTGTATATTTAAAGTACCTTTTTTTTTTCAATTGTAAATAAAATCTTATTATGAATTAGTAAGATACAAGTGACGTAACAAAATTATAAGTTGGTATATATGAAAAGTGTTTGGTTAAATAAAGTTGACAAAAAAATAGTTGACTTAATTAGCTAGGTTTAGATAGTGATTCAACAGAACAAATTGTGATTCATCATCATAGTGAACAAAATAGATATATAAAAATTCGTCTCATTATTTTAGTATCGTTAGATATTGATAATTGGCATAAACAATTTAGACAAGTATGGTAAACAACTTCTCAGTTTTCAATATTAAATTGGTCAAATGTATCTAAAGATCTTTAAGTTTTTCGTTTTTCCTAAAGTGGTCCTTTAAGTTTCAAAAGTCTCAAATAAGTTTCAAAAGTCCCAAACAAGTTCTTTTAGTTTTTGAATCGTTTCAAACAAGTCCTTTTAGAGAATGATGGTGATGATTCACATGATAGCAACAAAGAGCATTATCCACCATTTGCCATGCCTAAAAAAATGACTAATTTTAAGTGGGTGCTAGGAGCCAGATTTGGTGCCAAAGATGAGTTCAAGGAAACAATTACCAACTATGCTATCTACAATATGACTTGTTTGAAACGATTCAAAAACTAAAAGAATTTGTTTGAGACTTTTGAAACTTAAAAGACAACTTTAGAAAAAATGAAAAACTTAAAGGACTTGGCCTTTTTCATAGTACAATATATCTCTAAAGTCTATCTTGTCTTGTCTTGGAGAAGAATTATCCTCTCAATATTGCAGGACTGGCTGCAATCTCTCAAGCACAATTTTACCAATTACAAACCAACATATCCATAAGCTACTTGAATTATTAATATGGTAATGCCAAAAGAACTGAATTGCCCACAATTCACATGCATCCTATCACATAATGAGAGTGAAACAAGGAACGTCAAAATTTTCTGCATGTCACAGATATGTATTCACTATTACTATTACTGGTGTAAATTGCCACACACTACGGTAAAAGTAAAATGGTTTGGAATTTGCAGCAGGTTACAAACATATTTGGCATTTATGTTTTCTTGGTAGTAAACTATTAGCATTCCCATTTACAGTCTCCTTCCTTTATTCTATTACGAGGATTATGTTCTTAAAGTGTAGGTTTAGTGAGTTAGAGTTTATAATTTTAGAAGATGAAGTTCAAAGCTCACCTAAGACAATTGTAAAAACTAAAAAGACAATTAAAAGACTTTTAATAATAATCTCTTTCTTTATTTTTTTATTTTTATTTAAAATTATAGGGGGAAGGGTATTGTGATTGTGCTCAAAGCCAAACTATAACAAAGTCATATATAATGTCTATCCATAACTTCTTTCTGTTTATTTCTATTGGCCTAACGATCAAAACATATTCATATAAATACACACATAAAGGGAAAAATGTTGATCGAACTTGAAATCTCACGTAAAATATATCTTCAAAATCAAACTAGTTATATTGTCCATCGAGAACTTATTTCTGCCTCTTTCTATTGGCCTAACGATCAAAACATATTTAAATAAATACACACAGAAAGAGAGAAGTGTTGATCGAACTTGAAATTTCATATAAAATATATATTTTTGAAATCAAACTAGTTATAACGTTCATCTAGAACTTCTTTCTATTGGCCTAATGATCAAACATATTCAAATAAATACACATAGAGAGGGAGAAGTGTTGATCGAACTTGAAATTTCACGTAAAATATACATCTTCATAATCAAACTAGTAGATTGTAACAACGATAACTATCTATCAGTAATTTAAACCTCAAACAACATCAAACAAACAATGATAAAAGTACTTTTACACTTTTATTGCATAAATGAATTCGGATTTGCTTTATCTATCAAAATTTATTTATTGCCAATTTGTGTGAGAGATAAACATGAATGATAGACTAGTCTAATGCATTTTAATAAATGGATCCCATTCAGGACCGTTCCTTGGCAAGAGCAAGGAGCTTTATGGAACTAGGCCTCCAATTTATGGTGGCCTCAAATATTTGTAGAGATAAGGGTATAATTGTTGGAGTATAGGATAAACAAAATAACGTTTTTACTTACGATAAAATCTGTCACTAAATGTAATTTTTCGTAGGTAAATGTCTATTTGTCTATAGATAAAAGTCATATTTGAACCAATGCTAATATATTTAACTACAACTTAATTATTTATCACTATAAGTGGTGTTGATTTTTTTAATGAAAATTATCAAAATTACAACTTGGCCTCTATATTATCGGATCCCATTAATTGGTGTCACTAATCTGCCAATTGTGTCAATATATCTTATAAATAGAGTAGATAAATAAAGAAAATTCGAATTCTACAAAAACATTAATGACACACTCTTAATCAAAAGTTTTTTTTAATAAATGTATTTTGAATTGAATTCAAATAATATTATTTAGACTATATAGAGCACAATATTATCCCTTCTCTCATTCTCAAACCCTAGCCGTCATCCCTTTCTTATTCTTTTCTTCTTGTTAGAGGGGTAATTTAAGGTCAATTTTGACCCAAAAATCACCCATCCGAGTTGTTTTTTCCTTCTATCCTAATTGACTAAGCGATTTCACCATATTTTCTGTTTTCTTTCGTTTGTTTTGTGATTTCGTCGTGACTCTGTTTGTTTTGATTTCCCGTCTTTGTGCGGTGTGTTTTGATTTCCCGTCTTAGTGTGGTGTTTATTTGATTCAGGTTTAAAGATTAGCTTTGAGCAAGTGCAGATCCGATCAATGACAATGACTTTGGCGTCGTCAACGTTGCAGATCCGGAAACATGAGTATTCCAGATATTTGAATATAGTCATATTTGTAGGTATAAGTACTCTGTCGTTTTATGCTATTAACATGGATGTTGTGAGTTTGTTCACAGATTCATCCTTTTTGTTTGTAGTGAATTTGGATTTGTATTGTATCGATGTACTCTACCAATTTGAATAAATGAATATCGTTTTTTTTTTTTATAAAAAAATAATTTATTTAGACTATATCTTCTGCTAGAAAAAAATTATTTAGCCTGTATTGTGAGAATATACTACAAATCAAATTTTAATAATTTCAAATTGAAAAAACATATAAAATTTGTTAATATTATTTGATAAGTTATTCATTTATTTGAAAAACAATTAGACATCTTTAAAGAAGTCGATACTATTAAACTTGATTTTGATCGAACAATTAAAATGTTTCTAATCAATTTTAAAAAATTTCTTTGACAAAAATGACTTTTAACTGTTGATTCAATAAGTATCATGTTTTAGTCTTTTAGATAAATTTCATTCTGCTTGCAACATAATTCTAAGTCCTTATATCAATTTTTTGGCTGGTTAAGTGCTGATATCATAAAATATTCAATTTATTCTACCATTTTTGTCACAAAGAAAAACCATTTTTATCAATCTAATAAAAAATTAAAATATACTTTTTGAGAGGCTATAAAATTAAAAATATTCTCATGTATAGATCTAATTAACGCAAAAGTAAATCTTTAAGTGTTTGATTCAAAATGGACAAAAAAGTTTTCATACCCCCTAAAATTTGAGGTCATGTTAGCATCCCAAATATGTATAGGACCGGCCCATGAGACAGTGTAAGATTCTGGGCCACACAGAGTTTCTACAGCTAAAATTACTTTTCCCACATAAAAAGTTGCTAAAAAAATACATGGAAAATACGATTTTATCCCAACTGTATACAGTTTTGACAACGGTGGTTAACTACGGTTGTTGTCTGAATATTTGTGAACAAAATTTGACCCGTGGGTGGACGCGCACTTAGAAAAAAATTGCGCTTTTATGCATTTCAACCGATAAATCAAAGTAAATTGAGGTTTAGTCGGAAAGCCATGGAGCTTTGCAGATCCTCTATATGTATTTTTATAGAGGTGTCTGCAAAAAACCAGTTTAAAATTCGATTTCTAGATCGATGTTTTGGTTTCTTGAGTTTTTGGCGCGTTAAAACTTCATATTTAATTCGTACTATGTCAAAAAATTCTAATTTTTTGTGTGAGATGTTATTTTTATGTCTTAAACATGCCTACAAAAAATCGTTAAAAAATTCAACCTCTAGGTCACTTTTCGAGACTTTTATGTCTGCAAAGGAAAATTCACCATTTTTTCTACGAAATTGGATTGCAGCTAACTACCGTTGTACCAATGGTAGTTAACTATAGTTGCATTTAGCGAACTGTAGTTAACTACATTTGGGGATAAAAACATATCTTCCATGTGTTTTTTAGCAACTTTTCTCATGTGGGAAAAACAATTTTCTTCTACAACACCACAAAGTAAGTCTCTTGGATAATCCTTTCTTTAACCTCAACTTTTTTCTTGTAGAGGCTTAGTAAGTTCCTCGATTCATTCTTAGGTTTAGATATTCTCATTGTTTAATGAAATAGGTAACTGTCATGTCATGTGCAGAATAGAGAGTAATTGTTGGTGGTTTTCGGTAAAATAGATTCAGACACGATGGAGAGCGATTTTCCGGCATGGAGGAGAACAAACATCTACGGCAGAGGAAAAATGTGTATGGCACATTAGCACTCCAAGAAAAAGAGGTAGATTTGTGCAAAAAAAAAAGTGCCTTAAGTGTGCCGCAAGCGATTTAGGTACAAACAAATGGTGAAAGGTGGAAACGTTAACCGTGTTAGTTGATTTTAGGTGAGTTAAAAATAAATAATATGTGTCAAATTTTGAATGAAGAGAACAACGGTGAAGAGAAATAATAGCAATATACGGTCTCTAACACAATATTCACAATAGCAAAACATTATCTTTGATTGATTGATCCAAGTGCTTTAAGACTTTTTTTAGGAATATATTTCATGTATTTATTTTAATTTTTGTTAGAGGCATAATTCTCTTAATCTTGCTCTATGTGAGACTTTCTACGATTCGTTTGAGAATGTCCGACATGAGTGCGAAATATACAAAACAAAGACAATCTTTCAATGATAAAATAAGGAGACTATTTGTCTTCTTTTAAAAAAACTTTGTATCACAAGACTTTATTCTTAATTTAAACAATTTTATTTACAACATTTTCCGTTGTTGAAGGGGTAAGTTAGTAATTTGAGAGTGAGTTCATGACTAAGTGTCTGCAAATCGAAACCAAACTAAGCCGTTTTCAAACTGCAGTCATTTCGAAGTCTCTATCTCTCTTGATCATTTCTACAGTGTGAAATCAATCAAAATGCAGCATTTCGCGGATTTACAAAACAGTTCAGAATTCTGTGACCCAGATTCATCCACCAATGCTGTTTCTTCAGCACCTAATTCCAATTTGAATCGTGACCTTTTCAACGATCTCGTCGAAATTGTCCCTCTCGTTGAATCCCTCATGGTAACTAACTCTCTCTTCCAAATTTAGGGGTTAAAACTTTGTTTACTGTTTTTGTTTGTAATACTGAATGCTAATAAAGTGTGATAAAACTCGTGCAAGTTTGAATCTTTGATTACAAATTATCAGTTTTGTTAACTGGGTTGTTGATATTATGATTTTAATTTTAGGAACGTAAAGCTAGCCGTTCGTTTACTCGTCGTGGTTCCATGATCTACACCAAGGCACCAGCAAGAGAATCATTCTATAAAAAGGTAGAAATTGCATTCATAGTAGTAGGTTTATTTATGTTAAAATTTCAAGGAATTAAGGGTTTAGTTCCTTTTGATTTAGTTTACGATCATGTGACAGTGACACTATCTGAATTGATTTCGAATAATGCAGACTCATATTTAGGGTTTGTGATACTTCATACTAATATTTGTATACTTGTGCTATTCTTTTCCTATTTTTGTTAGTGACATGACATTTTTGAAATTTTGTGTTGTTTCTTCAACCTTGTGTTGGAATGACAATGTTTTAGTACTAGGGTGGTGCATTATATGATATAGGTTATCAATTTTTGTGTCTTGTGAAAGACATTGCTGCATTGTTGACTGTTCTGTTTTTACATAATAATGTTTGCCTGTGCATTATAACCTCTTACATACTTTGTCTTTTGATTACAATACTTTCTTTGAATTTGCATCCTTTCTTATTTTATTTAAAGTGAAACCATTAGGTATCCTTATAGGTTAGGTCAATTTGAATTGCCCACGAGACTAATCCCTATTTGGCCACGGCAGCAACCCAATTATGTAGCCTCCTATCTATAAGTGCTTCATTTAGATTCAGACTTGTCTTCTTGTCCTTGGTGGTCGACGCTGCGTATCACCTTGACATATTTGGTATGGGTTCGACTATAAACTTCCTTTCCCTTAAGGATTAGATTTAGACTAGAAAAACCTCAGGAAAATGGTTTACAAAAAGTTCTTTTTTTTTTTTGAGGGGTAAAAAGCCTACAGAAAGTTCTTTTTGTTTATAACGTGATTTTTCAATATTATTTGGTAACACAAGTGAAAGATTGCTAGGCATATTGGTATTACCCTAACTCTGGAGATATATGATTTTGCTATTCTTAGTTTCTACTCAATAATAACATAGTATTCCTAGACTACGGAGATGTAAGATTTTCTATTCCTAGTTTCTAT
>Ga0099826_10001838_pt1 | contig 13193 bp, 4 predicted proteins | sample Mtrugardesep15_FD_76830 | JGI IMG/M metagenome (GOLD analysis project Ga0099826, IMG submission 76830) | Root nodule microbial communities of legume samples collected from California, USA - M. trunc garden sep15 | ecosystem: Host-associated > Plants > Roots > Nodule | place: USA: California... | reverse complement strand
TTTTTTAAAGTAATTCATAAGAAATCTAATAAATTTTTTAACAAGTAAATAATGTAAGATAAAAAAAATGCATGAAAAAAACCATTATTATTATTTTTTTGACAAAATTAAAAACACTACTAGTGTTCTGTAGCCTGCACCGATGGATATCCGTCCAAACTCATCTAAACTTTGATAAGAAATTCATCAAGATATGTTTTGTTTAGTAAAATTAAGTTATAACCTAAGTTATAGCTGATTTATTAGGTTTGATTGTGGAAAGCTTAATTATACTTGAATTGTTTGTTGATTGAAATTAAAACGTTTGATAAATCAGGTGTTGAAGTGACTAATACATATAAAATGACATAACATTACACATTGGTTATTAAACACCTCTCATATGATACAAAATTAACTAGATCAAGATAAACTACTACATTCTTAAATATATTGTTGTATTATATTTATACGACTCAAATTTGATGGTTTGGAGTGAAGCCAAAATCAGCCCACGATTTGGAAAACTCGGGACCTGACTTTTGGCTCATTTTGGTGTTTAGTTCGTAAAATTTCGGGGCACGATTTAGGGATTTTCAGGACACGATTTTACGAGTTTTGGATACTATAAAAGGTCCCATTGTTCATGTTTTGAGAGAGGTTTTAAGAGAGAGAAATTTGGGAAATCAAAGGAGGTAACTTTAGGGTTGAAGGTCTTTGATTATGGTTCTGTAGAGAGGTTTTTTTCGATTGAGAAACATTTGTAAACACTTTGGGTGAGTGAAAATCATTGAGTGTTTTGTTCATTGGTGAGATAGGAAAAAAGGGTAGAAATTATGTTTTGTTCTTTGTGAGCTTGTTGAGACTAATTTCTTTTAACCATTTTGTATCTCCTGTAAGTACTCATTGATAGTATATTGGATGGATCAATTAGGTCAATTTGGACCGAAATGGGTAAACATTTCTTGGTGTGTTTGTTTATCTTCTCTCTTTATATTTTGTTTGTGGTTTTGTACTTTTCACTTTGATTCCTATATTAGATCTAGGTTTTGATTATTGTTGTTGCTTGTGGTTACTTTGACACTAGTTATTAATTTCCTTTGCTCCACACATCATAGTTTCGTTATTGTGAGTTTTGAGTCCGAATTCACAACATATGTGTTCTTATTTGACCATGTGCACTATTCATATAATCTTTCTGGTCTTATTTTTTTACTAATATATAAAAACAAATGGTAATCTTTAATATGTTGTTTGATTTGTCTCAATAAAAAATTTTAAAATATAATTTTTTTTACTATAGATAATTAAAAATATTAATAATCAAAATTGTCTATTGACATATATGAAGTGATTGACGGTAAAATATATTTAATAACGAAAAAGTATAAGCTAACTCCTTCACCTTATCATAATCTAATTAATAGCCCATTCCCAACCACATATTCTGTTTGATGTGGCTTAAGTAGTATCACATGCATAAATATATTTATGCTCACAAAAAAATATGCATAAAAAGAACTTAATTTATTTCAGTTACATTAATAATATGAACTTAATTTTGATATAATATCATCGTAAAATATTATACACCGTCGACAAATAACAATAAAGGATGTGATAGTTATAATTGATTAACATTGGTGTAAAAAATTCTTACTTTTTTTTTTTAATACAAATAGCTACAAAAATCAAAGTGCAAACAGGATAATATATCTTTAGTTTTTATAATCACAAACAAAACTAAAATATATATTTAACAAGCATACGGTACGTATGGGATTAAGTTGTCCAGAGAGGAGAAATATGTTATAGGTGTATGCATAAATATGCAAAGTTAAGTCCTGATGTGGACAATTGGTCTTTCGTGTCCTTGGACAGCTTTACCTCTAGTTGGCAACTATCTTTGTCTATATGAGGTCCTTTAGAAGAGAACCATTTAGGGGCTCACATTTGAGTTGTTGTTTAAAGTGTTCTCGGGGAGAGTTATACTTTGCAAACTTTTTTTTTTTTTTTCCGTATCCAAGGTTCGAACCAACTGAACTTAGCTCACAGGGACATGCAAACTTTGATCTTATCATATATTTGACATTTAAAAAAAAACTCAGAAAAAAAAAGTCAAAAGCTAACAGTAGACATCTTAAACACGACGACGCTAATTTATGGGATACGACATTCCCGCATATTCATCTTGCATTGCATGGAGGAAATTACGACATTCCCGCATATTCATCTTGCATTGCATGGAGGAAATTTCTGTCGTCATATATGATTGGTTATGGGGCAATTCATATATTCAATCTCCCGCCGCTATAATTTATTGACCATATGCAAATTATTCATACTTTTGTCTTATTTTTTGAGTAATCATACTTTTGTCTTATGTGCATCATCAAAAAACACAACCTCATAGGTACGTGCAAATTAACGTATCCAGCAGGCAGCATCAACATCTTTTGTTGGAATAGAAGCAAAAATCGACTCAACAAGCCCCAGGGGAAAACCTTACATATAAATAAAGTTACTTATGATATATTTATTTGAAAAATAGACATGAACAACTTTAAGTTTTAAAACAACAAATTTAATTTTTTTTCTTCTTAATTTATCATCAACTCAATTGTGAAGAATTAAATATGCGTACAGGAAAAAAATTAGTTGGAAGAGGAGAATCCACCTTATGTATCTCATAGGTTATCTGACGAAGATTAACCACTACTAAGTGACAATGAAAACTCTGTACCAATATCATGATAATCTTAAGGAAAAAAAATATATGATAGAAATTAAGTGGTTGAACTCGACTAGGTAAAGAACTTTGGTTAAGATTAAATCTGATGTAGGCAAACTGGCGCACGTATCGAAGACGAAGTGGCACACAAGAAACGTACACTTGGAATAGTGTAGATTTGGCATCTAGTGTCGGATTGATTCAAATTATACATTTTCAAAAATCCTCGAACCTCACGCATTTTAGCGATTTGAAATCATTTGAAGGCCTAAACCGCATTTTTTATAATTTCAGCAAATTTATTATTTTTTGTTTTATTTCATTTTGTTATTTTTTGACCCATTAGAGTTTGTTATTTCCCTACTATTTAAACAACACTTTCGTAGTCTAACATACACATTTTCATTCAATAAAATTATCGAGAACTTTTCTCAATTCTTGTGGATTTCGAAAACCTTTATTTGACAGGTTCGTCCCTTACAACTTGTCTGATTATCCTTTAGGTTTAGTGCTTGCTAATCCTTGCTTTCGTTGATATGTTGAAATTAGTCTTTAATCATACTCCCTTTGGTCCTATTTATAAGAAAATTTTAAATAAAAAAAAATTGGTCCAATATGTAAAAAAAAGTCAAAACTTTTAAGGTACATTTATTGTTTAAAAGACTTTTCTAACCCTCATTTAATGTTTGTCTTTTTAATATTAGTGGGGGATGGGACCGATACGTTGTTTCGGTCCCATAGATGGTGTGGTGGGGCGCCCCTTTGTGAGCGGTTCCCGAGGTTGTTCGACTTGGCGGAGAACAAAACAGTTACTTTGGCTGATATGTTCTCCATTAATCTGGTGTAGGGTGGGGAGGGGTGGAGTTGGCGTCGTAGGTTGTGGGCGTGGGAAAATGAGTTATTAGAGGAGTGTAGGGCTTTACTGCTTGATGTTTCCATGTCTCGTAATGTTTCACATACTTGGGTGTGGCTTCCTGACCCTATAGAAGGTTACTCAGTTCGAGGTGCTTATGATTTATTAACTGCTATTGACAATCCTTATGTGGATAGCGTTTTGGACTTAGTTTGGCATCGACAGGTTCCTTTGAAAGTCTCAATTTTTGCTTGGCGGCTTATTCGGGATCGTCTTCCTACTAAAGCAAACTTGGCAGCTCGTGGTATAATTCAGACAGAAGCGACTCTTTGTGTATCAGGATGCGGTCAAGTTGAAACAACCGACCATTTGTTTTTGTCTTGCACTTCTTTTGCACCGTTATGGAAGCAGGTGCGCCAGTGGATTGGGTTTGTAGGGGCGAACTCCAACAACATTTCAGATCACTTGACGCAGTTTACTTTTATGACAGATGTTGGCAAAGCTAAGAGTTCGTTTCTTCAGTTAATCTGGTTGCTTTGTACTTGGGTGTTGTGGAATGAACACAATAATAGACTGTTTAATAGTGTTGTAACTGATGTTCATAGGTTACTTGATAAGATCAAATTGTTATCATTAGCGTGGCTGAAAGCTAAAAAAGCCATATTTATTTTTGGTACTCATAGATGGTGGTCAAGTCCTTTGACTTGTCTGGGCATTAGCTAATCACTGTTGGATTCTTTCTCTCTTTTTGACATTGTTCCCTTTTGTATTTGGTAGTGGTTCCTAGGCACACCTTGTGCTTGGGTTCTACTATTTATGATAATATAATTTCATTTTGGCTTGTTCAAAAAAAATAATATTAGTGGGTATATTTAATACTTCACAAATTTTTATGAAAGTATATTTGTAAAAACATTTAAAAAATTACAACCACTAATGATTGTCTTGATTTTGATGATTTTTGGTTTTTTTTTTTATAAAAAGGACAGTACTTTATTTATATTTCAACCAAATTGTGAATCAATCAACCCACTTTTCACAAGAACTTGATGACTAAGATAAAAATTGACAGAGTTAGGGATGCAATTTCCGCCCATACAAGGGAAATGTATGTAGGAGGAACTAACCTTTTTCCAACATCAATTCAACTTTATAATTGACACACACTCATACATTATTTTTTTTCTTTTTAAATTTGTTGAAATTACTTAAGCATTTACTATTTTTTATGAATTATGGAGTCTCCTCGAAGTGGGGAACGAGGATGGACAGAAAGTAGTATGAATGCCATATGCATAGACGGATCCAAACAATTTAACTTGAAAGGGAAAGATCATATACTATACATATTTATATAGAAATAATATATTGTTTATAAGCCATAAAATAATGCCATCATTATCTTTAAATAAAAGTTTTACATTGCAAAAACTATACCATTATATACTTAAAAAATTGAAGATAGTTCATTCTCTCTAAATTATAGTCGGCTATGTTTTTATAATTTTAAATTATTGTATTGTTTTAGTATTCAAGACTATAAAAAAAAAGCATGTCTATATAAAAAAAATGTACATTTTGTAATAAAAAAAAAATTTATACATATTTTTTTTTGAAGGAAAAAAAATTGTACATATTATCACACAAAGTATCTATACTAAAGAGTCCACCGACAAATACCTAATTTTTCGAGCATCTACTCTTCTAATAAAGTGGCACACATTCAATAGAAGTCCTGAAAAATTGATTACAGACATCGAACTGATTAGCACCCTACTGTTAGTGCATGTTTGTGCCCTTCAATTCTAAGAGGAAAAAAGGAAGTGCATATTTGTATACAACTAGTGGGAGACTCGTGCATGCACGGGTAGTTTGTGTTTAATTTTTTCATAAATTAAGCACGGGTAGGTTCTTGCTTGAAAGAATATTGTACACATTCTAAGTTAAGAATAAGTTAAGAATATTGTCTTTTGATTGTAAGTTTCTTAAATCCTCAAAAATATGTAAAGTATAAAAGTTATATTGTTTTAGATTTTATTTGTTTTAGAATTAAACTATGAAAAACATAGGTAAAATGAAAGGTATATAAACAAAGGCAAATACGAGTAAAGTGAGTAGTTTAATTGATTGTGTGTGTCACATTTGCATGTTCACATTGCAATAATGGAATAATCTTTGAAAGGGCGTCTTATTTTATATACTGCTCAAGACAATTTCTTTTTATTATTCTCTAGGAGATTTATTACACATTTGACACTCAAACAAAATATGCCTAGTTTAAATTATTTTTACAAAGTCATCTAATTATAAACTCATCACACATACAGCTTTATTTTATAATTTTTTAAAAATATATAACAACTGAATACATACTAAGATATGATTATATAACTTTATAAATCTTCTTTACAAATTATCTTATTTGAACCTAATACTTCTAAGAGGAAATAGCCACAAAGTTTGGATTTTTTTAGTTTTGAGTTGTTTTTTATACAAGCGTTTGTGCACTATACTACAAAACTAACTAAAAATTTGTGATACGACAGTGAAAAGTTCTTTAGGTCGTTCGACCTTGAGGTAGAAAACAAAATCAGAGTAGATTTCTCAAAAGAGAAATGTTAACGAGTGTTTCTGAGATACTCTTTAAGAACCATTAATTAATAGTAAATTTTTATGCAAAAATTGTGTAATCAATGTCTCGAGGGCACTCGTTAACAAGACCCTTCTACAAAAGGATTGAGATATTATAAGAAATCAGGGAAGGATTGTTGGAGCGCGAGGTTACGACCTTGACGACGTAAAATGCTCGATATATAATAGGTTTTATTTTGTATCTAATTCATTTTTATAAATTTGGTATGTAAAATGAAAGGTGTTACTTTTTATAAAATCATTTGAGATTAATATTTATCTCATGTCGGACTTGAGTTTTCGCAATAATAACATATAGATAAAGTTGTAGATACTTTGACCTAAAAAAAATGATAGATACTTTGATGTTTTATGTATTAACCATTTCGTCCGAAATTTGATCTCTAGTTTGTGTGTATGGAAAAAATTATTTTAGAGTTCAACCCCTCAAATGTATAGCAGTTACGTACTTCGAATAATCGGTCTTCGCAATTGCGCACACAAAAAGCATATAGATTTAGATAAAAACATCTTAACTGTATAATATATTCACGCATTCAGAAATTAGGATCACTATACATTTGTGTTGTTTTAATTAATGTTATATACTAAAACTTGGACGCAACTTTGATAATCCGATCAATATCTTGTCCTAATATAATTATATAATGCAAATAAACATTACTGCCGTAGACTAGTGAAAGATCAGATAGAGATTGGCACTTCATTCAAACGTTCATCTAACAATATAACAATTGCAACCATGCCCTTTAATATTAATAAAAGAAACCCATATATACTCCTTAATTAAATTTGCTACCTATAAAAGGATGCTTAATCCTTTGATATTCAAGGAGAAAGACACTCTAGTAATTACAAGTTCGGTGAAAAGCTAAATAAAGATTGATCAATCATAGTTTCAATTAGAATTTGGTCTCAAGTTTTTTTACTGAAATTTATTCCCCACTTGGATATCTTTGGATATAAATATCCAATATCACCTAATTAATTTGTGTTACGGCTGTAACAAAGATAATTAAACTTTAGGATAAATAGATAATGGGTATTGTCATACGTAAGTTGATGCCTGTTTTTTTGTGCATTCTTCTGAAATAAAGTTGCGTGTATATAGTAGTTTATCATATTCTTTTGGCAATATCTTTATAGTTGTTTATCATATTCTGTTGGCAATATCTTAATTAAGCACAGCACAAGACCTACAAAGTTGAGCATGATTAATGCTATCTAAATAGTATTACTTGTCCAACTGAACTAATTATGCTAGGATGCTACATTTCTTTCTTGCATATCTAATTGGTCTTTCACCTTATAATTCATGTGGTTAATTATATAACACAGGTTGTTGATAAAAAGCTGTCATATATACACAATGACACACTTTGATTTAATTTTCCAACTAATTAAACATACACTAAATTAAAAAAAAGATCCTATTCCCTCTAAATTTGTATATGACTCTTTTGATTTAATTTTCCAACTAATAAAACATACTCTAAATTAAAGAACCTATACACGTGTTAATTAATTTGTATATCTCTCTTTTCACATATATCAATTAATTTTATGTCAAAGTCTACGTGAATTCTTATGCAAGATATGATCAAGAGAAAACAATTTTTTTAATATATAATTTGTGATTACGAGAAAACTTCATCATTAAAAAAATAATCACTCATTTTTCACATATTATTTTAAAAGAAAAAGATTGGTGGACACCTCTTTCGAAAGTGTGAGACCCATTCGATATGTAAATGTGGGACTTGAATTTTTTAGAGGTGTAGGTGACCTTTGAATTTGACAAGACCAAATGATATCATGTTAGAAATAGTGGTAGTGTCTCACACGCCCATCACTCTTTTTGGGCTTGGTACATAGATAAGTAGATGATATTTGAATTTGACATGCTCTATACCATATTAGAAATGATGGTTTGTGTCTCGCTCATCTCCACAAAATCAGCTTGTAAGATGAGGAGAATCTTATATATTTATAAACTCTTATCAAGAGTATTATCTATCCAACGTGGGACTTGAAATTTTCTCAGTAGTTATTAATAAAAAGAATTTAACCCTTCAAAAAGTGATAGCAAAATGTGAGATTTTTTAACCACTAATAAAAAAAATGAAGAGGGAACTTTATTTAAATTGATCAAATACCTCCTGAGGCCCCTTTAGTTTAACGTTTGTATAAAGTTAGTCCTTTAAGTTTTTCTTCTTCAAATTAGTGATGTAAGTTACACAATATTTGCACCATTATCCATTGACAAATTCTATGGTACACTTAATAATTTGAGTGTATTGGTACACCAACTCCATAAAATAATAGTTAAATGAGTTATTTTTTGTAGGGAAAAATAATTTTCTATCACCTATAATTACAATAACTAAATCTTATTAACCAAAAACGTCAACGCAATAAAATTTAAATTTTTTGAATTTTTATTACTCATAATAGAGAATTTTGATTATTTTTTTACAACAAAATGTAAAAAAAATTAGTATGATTTTTATAAACAATGAAATGATATTTTTTCTAATAAAATGATATTTTCTAAATATTAATATCAACAAATAGCTCTTTTTTTCATAAAAATGATAGTTAATGTATAAATTTTTGAAACAAGAGTACCGATACACCTTAATTAGTGGATGTACCGTAAAAGTTCCTTTATCCATTTCCTTTTAACTCTGTTAAACAACATTGATGTGGCTTTTAGTATTGACGTGGCATGTCCAACACAACAACATATATAATTTATAATTAATTTTTATTAAAAAAACTTAAAATAAAAGAAAAAATCAAAAGAAAGACCTTTCCATCTTCAACCTCTCTGTCTTCATCACCTTTAACTCACCCCGAACCAAAAAAAAAAAAACCACAAAAAAAACACACACATCTTCTTCTCACCAATTTACAGCTTCAACATCATCATCTTTTGGAACTCACATTCTAGTTTTTTCAATGCTCAATTTCACAACAATTCGTTATCATTTGTTTCAATTTCAGTTTGTGGATTTGAAACCTAGAAATTCAAGAAGAGTTTTAATTGTAAACCCAATCCATATATTAAATCAATGCTTCAAACTTTATAATTTTCTCAATTTAAACCTAATCAAACCCACAATAATTTTTACCCACGGACCACCACCGTTTAGGTATTCATAATAATGTATTAATCTCAAAATCAAACCCACAATAATATATTAATCAATTGTTGGAAGTATACACGTAAGTTTACAAAGCATGAAACAAAACACCTCTTAAATCGAATTCAAGGGTAACAATTGATGAGGCCAAAGATGAGACATTTCAACATTAAATTTGCTATATCTCCTTTTCTTCCATTTGGGATATCAACTTCACTAATTTAATTTTATTCAATTGGTGAAAAAGATGATGAGTTGGACACACCACGTCCCCACTAAACAGCCACATCAACATTGTTTAACGGAGTCATATGAAAAAGGATAATGGTAGAAACACGGTCCGATTTGAAGGACTAATTTAAAATTTATAAAACTTACAGAATTAATCTGATACAAACTTTAAACTTAAAGGATCCCACGAGATATTTGACCGTTTAAATTTATGATTGTGTTTGTTCATACATGTAATATTTAATTTTCTTATTAATAATTGAAAATTATTATTTGTGTTTATCTTATAAACGTAGTCATGTGTTATATAATCTTGTACACTTGTCCTATAACTACACAAGAGCAATATAATCATTTCACTATAACAAGTTCAAAGGTCTCAATTGAACTTATTTCAACCAAACCAACCAAATGAAGAACTCTGATAGAAACTTGTTACTTTCATTTATGCAAATGATTTTCATTCTTTGTTTGTTATGTTTCACAACAAGAATTGAAGCATCATTACACAATAAAATCCCTGCCTTTTATGTGTTTGGAGATTCCACAGTAGACCCTGGAAACAATAACTACTTAAAGACACTTTTCAAAAGCAATTTTCCACCATATGGCAAAGATTTTTCAAACCAAGTTCCTACAGGAAGGTTCACTAATGGAAAATTAGCCACAGATTACATTGGTAATTAATGATTAACCAACTTGTTTTTTTCAGTTACTATGATATTTTTCTTCATTAATTTTCATTTAGTATATGGTATGTCACTAATGTGTGAAATGTGAATGCATTGCAGCTTCTTATATAGGAGTGAAAAAAGAGCTTCTGCCAGCTTATTTGGACCCAAAAGCTAATACCAATATTGAAGAGCTTATGACAGGAGTTAGTTTTGCCTCTGCTGGTTCTGGTTTTGACCCTCTTACACCAGCTATCTCTGTATGCATCTATAAATATTCTTTAATAAATTATGTTACCTTATTTAAAAAAATATATTCTCTCCATAATCAAATAAGTTTTTTTTTCCTTTTATGATATACTTGTTTACTTTTTTTTATTCTCTGTTTATTTCAGAGTGTAATTCCAATACCAAAGCAGTTGGAATATCTAAGAGAATTAAAAAATAAGCTGGAAAATGTGATTGGTAAGGAAAGAACTGAAAATCATATAAAGAAGGCTGTGTTTTTCTGCAGTGCTGGTACAAATGACTTTGCTCTTAATTATTTCACTCTGCCAATGAGAAGAAGGAGCTATACTCTCTTAGGCTACCAACAATTCTTGATCCAACATGTTAAAGAATTTTTACAGGTTTGATTCAACCCTCTTGCTTCATTCTTACAGTAAATTGCTTTTTTTTTACCATGTTGCTAATTCTTGCATAAACACATAGTACATTTATAGCATCAGAGAGAATTGAATCTGAGACCTTGAGGAGGAGCACACTCTCAGGTCTCAAGTCAATACATCTAAGCCAACTCAAGTAGGTTATTTACAATGGTATTAATAGCCATTTCATACCAGACTTTCAAAGGAATTAAACTCATTCTCTTGAGATTACAATGTCAAACTCTTACTCTAGAGAAACATCTCGTAAAAGAATATTCACTATATTAAACACTTGGTATGGTGGAGGAAGTTTGAAGTAACTTTCAATTCAATTTTTTATGTGCTTACTTTAAATTAAGCTATACCCCCTACCCCCTAATCATGAAAAAGTTTCAAAGCTACTAATACATTATTCCTGATTAACCCAATTGTCTAGATCAAATGAGTGATAGGAATTTAAACTTTTCTCTTTTGAGAGAAGTATGATTTTTGGGATTTCTCAAATTTTTATTTATTTCGTAAATTTTCTTTAATTGGTTCTTCCACTTGTTAGAAGTTGCTAATATTTTTTGAAATATACATTACTTAGAAAACTAGTGTGACCAATGATGGTTGCTAATTTCAGTAATTTGTAATAATATCACCAAAACATATAGTTTTACTTATAATACCAATGTATTAACATTGTCATGTTAATCTACTATGTTACCGTATAAATATACACCTCCTTTCTTAAACCTAAGGTATCATTAAAAAAAATTGTCCCCAGTTGAATTGGGATTTTGATTTTATTATTAAAAAAAAAGTACTAAAACAAAGCATAGCTAGTAAGGACCAGCTTTTGTCATTAATCAAACTTTTATCAATAAAAACACACAAGTACTTTATGAAAGAAAGGAGTAAAAGATGAAAAGATTCAGACAATTCATGGCACCTAATTAATAAAAAAAAATGGGCAACAATAATAGGTACAGTGTAGTTGAGGGTAGATAAGAAAACTAATAAAGACCCAACCCCACTGAAATTAACAACTTAAAAAGAAAGAAAAACACTCTGAAATTAACAATTTTTAATTTTGTCATGTATCAAGAACCGGTAAATGATTAGTATTTAGAAGTTAGATTAGATGAAGTAGACAATCTTGAGTTAAATGACACCTTTATAACTATGATATCTTATTGGATATAAATCGGGTATATCATATACACGCGCAACTGTTTTTGACTTTTTTAAGAATTGAATTCAAAGAAAAATACTTGTTAAATTGAAAGAAACTCGTGTTGTCTTATTTAAACGCTCTTATAAAATATCTTTACATATTGAAAGCGGATAATATATTAACACATACACCCTTAAATAGAGATTACCACAAATAATTAGTTATATTTGAACATGTTATATCATTTATAATGGATGTATGAAATAGCTTAAATTAATTGAAGTCCACTTCCAAATATATTCCTATCATCAAATAATTCATTGGGAAGAATTTGGTTAGAATTTTATTCTCAATTCACATAATACAACACAGTTGGTTGAAAGTAATAGAGACAACCCAGCCATTTTGCCAAGATTAATCATGTTGCATTGAAACCAGAGAACTATGGTTGATTGGTTGATGTTAATTTTAGCAGTATTTACTGGGTTTATTTATGAATAATTAACTGGACCACACTGGGCATAACGTGGTCTGTCATGTATTTCTATTTTAATATAAACTCTATATCTAAGGAATGAAACCTAAAAAGAAAAATAGGCCTCTGTTGTTGCTCTAATGAGAAAGAGTTCTTTGCCAGACACGCTAAATGTGAGATAGAGTCAATTATAAGAAGAATTTTCTCAATCTATCTATACCATAATAATGAAACTTCAATTCTGTCAAAGAAAAAAGAAACTTCAAACTTACTTTTCTGTCGAAATTTTTCTGAATAAATTTAAGAGTAAATTATACTCTTCTCCCCTCAAAGATGTTTGAAATATATTTCTCTCCCTCTTATGTTAAAATATACAATTTCCTTTCTTGAAAAGTAAAATTTACACTCTCCTCCCTTATAAGATGCTTGAATTACAACTCTCTCCCTTGATAATTAAATATGCACTACACTTTAATCTATTTTAACATAAATAAATATTTTTATGATATATATTAATTTTAAACCACCTTTAAGAAAAATTAATTCATTTTTTTATAATTTAAATGTTAATGATAATTAAATTTAAATATTTTGCTATTGATTTTATAATTTAGAGTTTAAAATTAACTTTTAAATAACCATGGTTTAT
>Ga0099826_10001837_pt1 | contig 13193 bp, 7 predicted proteins | sample Mtrugardesep15_FD_76830 | JGI IMG/M metagenome (GOLD analysis project Ga0099826, IMG submission 76830) | Root nodule microbial communities of legume samples collected from California, USA - M. trunc garden sep15 | ecosystem: Host-associated > Plants > Roots > Nodule | place: USA: California... | reverse complement strand
TCACTTCTTTTATAGGTGGCTTTGAGGAACATAAGAAGAGATGCTTTGAAAGCTTATGAAAAACTTGAAAAGGTTTAAATCCTTCAATTGTTTACCTTTCTTTCTTAACTCCCTTCAGTAATTTATTCCTTGTCTTCCGTAATACCTTTCGTTAATTACCATTGGAATTTTCTCATAGGATAAGAAGCTCTCAGAAGATAATGTAAAAGATTTGTCTAGCGATTTGCAGGTAACTTGATACACTCATATAGGTTACAATGTATTAGTGTATTTAAACTTCTGCTGCCATCTCTCTTTTGTTTTTATTGGTGAATGGGACAATATACTGTAAAATGGGACAACCACAAATCCAACGTCAAGTTGCAATAAACAACGCTATACAATTTTTTGTTTATATTATACTGCAGTGAGCAGCTCATTTTATTTTTTTTGCTACCTAGTCAATATCGGTGTGAATTTTCCTGTGAGGATAATTTGTTGTTTTATTTCATTATTGGTTAATGTTTATTGTTTACATTTAATAATAACAATTTTTTTCTATTTTGTTGTTTTGTAGAAGCTGACTGATGATTATATAAAGAAGGTTGATGCCCTCTACAAACAGAAAGAAAAGGTATTATATATTTCCATTTACTTGATATGTTTATCTATTAGCTTATGACAGATTGTAGATTAATTAGATGCCTAAACATGGATTATATTCACAAAACTATTTTTCTAAGGCCTAGTTTGAATTAACTATTTACTTATAGGAGTTTCTCAGTTGAAATGAATTAATAGTTTGTCACTTTCAAAAAACTGTTTTATTGAGCTCATATGTGTTTATACAGAAGTTAAATGAGAGAACCTCTCAATTAAATTGAGAAACAGAAACTAATTTCAACTAATTCAAAAAGCTATTATTTAAAAATGTCGTTGTTATAAGATTCTTTTAATTTTTTTGGGGGGAGAAGTTCACTGAAATTGGGTCCAATACGGTTCTAATAACTATTTCTATGATTTGTTTGATGTTCTACATTTGTCACTTTCACGGCATTATGTTCTGCAAATTAGCTATGTAAAAGTAAACAAATGATGTTTCATTTGAACATGGTATAGTGGCTAAAAGGATTGCCTCTCAATTCATTTACACATTTAGATTAACTTTGGTGCCTTTGACTTGATGGAGATTTGAGTGAATAGGCAGACTGGTCCTCGAAATTGTGAGCATCGGTTAAAATAGTCTTTGACTTTTAAGTATTAGCTGATACATTCATGAAGTTGTAATGCATCAGTCAAAAAGGTGCGGTTAGGGGTTATGACGTGACACATTAAATGAGCATTATGTGCTTTCACATGGATCCCAAATCAATGCCACATCACCACAATCTTATGTGGCATATTAAATTCATGCATTTAATGTCAACTCCAAGGCTTCCTCCTTAGGATCGAAACACCAATTTGTCTATTCGCTCACCAAGATTTATATCCTTTTGTGGCCGGGAAAGAAGGACATCAACAAACAAGAAGTTATGGTTGATTATATATTTATAATTACTTCTTGCGAAATTGAATTATGCATATTTGTATTATTGTCCTCATCACTTCTAGTTTTTCTAAATTGATTTTCTAGTGATTTTTGTACATATATATTAAAGGTTTGACAAGTAACTTCTCCCTTTCTTTCAGGAGTTGCTGACAGTTTGATCCTTTGATACAAAAAAGTAATCTTACTTGAGTTCTATCTAGAGAAGGTCAAATTGTATTTACTTTGCCAAGTTTTTTTTTGTTGCTGTTGATATAAGCCAAGTTTGAATATTGATGCATTTGTTTATTTGTCATACGGAAGACAACTTTTTCTGTTAAATATATGCTTTTTCAAATTGAAAAGGTGAGTTTGCATGCAATTTGGGATTTCTTCATAGTTGCATCATTGGAATTAGACTCCTATTCCTAAAGCGTAGAAATGTTAATTTTGTGAAATTTCGAGATATCAAGATCCTTATGATGATTTCTATTGGGTGTAGGAAATCGATTCGTACATGTCATTTTTTTCTTTTGTTTAACAAGTTTATTTAGCTCAGGACTTCTGTGTTTTGAGAAAATATGGGTGTTGAAGTGAAATATTGAACAAAATGCTTCAAGAAAGTTGAAAGAGTGAGAAATACAATCTCAATTATGTCAAGCATGACCTACCATTGGAAAAATTGCTGTGTTTTCATTCCTCCTTTTTTTGGGTACGCAAAAAGGTTACGTTAGTGTAAATCATACATAAAAGACTAAACAAAGAGGAATTACTCGGTGTTTTTTTATGTCAAAAGGGAATGGTTGATATTGACCATCAACAATAGTCGTTCCAATGAATTCAATTTTGCATGTATTATTCCACTAGAACGACTATTGTTGATGGTCAGCTCCCAAGTTGGGGTACAAGAATTTAATTGTGCTGAAAAATCTTGTTGCGGGTCAATAAGACTTTGTTTTGGTGGTAGAAGTGACAGAATTGCTTCGTAGGCCTTCTGCATTGCTCAAAATAGGGAAAACACCAATCTTAAGCTAGCCTCCGATTGGTTCTGTAAGCAAAAGAAAATAAAAATATATTGGAAGACAAATTTCGATAGGTTGAACAATTATGGGGGCTCTAAAACAATCTTCTAGAAGTGAATGAGATGAAAAAACTTTGAGGTGAATGGGAGTAGTAGAAAAGGGGATTGAAAATTTCTCTAAATCATTTATCTTTTTAAAATAGTTATAAGTTCTAAAATCAAGAACATATTTATCATCCTCATCCTCATCTCCTGCATACACATTCAAATGTGGTTTGAATAATCTTAATCTCACGCCTTACCGAATTGTTTTTTTTTTTTTGGAAGAAGATTCTTCAATAATCTCCAGACAAAAATTGACACATTTAGCATAATAGATTTATTCCAACAAATGTTTTAATTTACTTGCTAATGAGGGTTACTTCGATCTTTACGATGAAATTCATGTTGATATTATTTTTCATTTGGTTGATTTATTTTTGCTTTTTGATGTTAGGGATGTTTGTATCGTTTGGATTGATTCTTAGTTGATTGTTTTCATTTTATAATTCGAAGTTGGTTGGTTATTTTCATTTTATAATAAAAAAAGCACATCATAAAGTATTGTTTATATGCCAAAAAAAGGATACTTTGTAGAAATATTATGGCGACAATATTCAATCCCATATGCTGACCATTCCGGTTGAGTTGTTGCTGCAATGAACTTAATAAATTATAAAAATAATATAGAGAAAAATATGAGATTCTTCTATCACAAGAAAACCTTGTTAAATGTATTTTAAATTAAAGTCATACACCTAACAGTGTTTGAAGTTTGAATATTGATCTAGAGACTAGAGTGTTCCATTGTACAGCTTGCGACAGAAATGTTATTTAATCATTTAAGACACCACTTTCGTCATACTAAACTCAACCTGAGATAAAATATTTAAAAAAAGGCAATCAGAACTTCTTCTTTTTTTCTAAAAACAATTGAGACTTGAGTATTATGCTTAGTACACATTGATACGAAGTTTTCACTGTCATATTTAACCGTGTTTAATCTTTATGAGGATATAAAAGATGAATTTTCATCAATCGAATTTTTTTTATATGAGCTAAAAGTTGAATCCTTGAACATTTGTTTAAAGGGTTTAAATTTCTTATCATTCTCATCGACTTGTTTTTGGTAACTTAGACATGAGTATTTAAATATACTTTTTTTGGTGATCGAGTATTTAATAAAAAGTTTTATAATAATTTCTTTTAGGGGAATTAGTACTATAATAATTGAAAAAAAAATATTAGTAGCCTTGTATTCGCAGTCTAATTAAAATATTATATTCCCCTACAAAAAATTAAAATATTATAATTTTGGATCATATCGATCTCACGATTAGCAACCAAACAAATTCACATTCCCGGAATTCGGTATTCAAAGGAATGCAACTTCATCGTGGAACAACAAATGCTTGCCACTTCAACTGATTAAATTAATAATATTGCTACTGTTGTTTATGAAGACAATTTGAATCCAACACATTTTTTTAAATTAATCAAAGATTAGATGTCTTTCTTAATTTAGTTTTAAATTGGATGAGTGGGTTTGTCTTAACCCACTAATATATTTATTATTCTTATCATCATCAATTGTGTATGTTCATCAATATTTTCTTATGCAAACAAATTTAAGTAAATCAGGTTCGATGACTTGTTAGATTCAAAACATGTTTAATAACAATTTAGAAAACGCTTGTGAAATGATTTACATCACATCGATAACAAAAGTTAAACTTACGCATTTACAAAATACACATATTTAACTTCTCATGCCAAACAGATCAAATCCATTGATCAACTAATTTTAATATATAGACTTTCATAAACATACAAGGAAAGTAGCTTAAGGTCAAAGTATACAATAAGCTCAATAAGCCAGTTTTATAAAGAACTATTATATTAAGATTCAAGTCACGATTGGTCATGTGCAGGTAGATTAAACCATTAATCAATGACCAAATCGTATAAACTAGATTAGTTTTATTTTAATCATGGGGCATTAGTAATAATAAATGTATAGTACAGGACAAGTGGAAGTGGGGTAGATCCCTCTCCTGACGTTTCAAACATATTTAAAATAATGTTGAAAAGCTGATGAAGGATGCTTTTATTAATTCTTTTTTCAATTTTATAATTGAATGATTTGTTTTATGCCTTAAGAAATTGAACTTGTTCATGCATTATATATTTGAATAATAATACAGTTTTCAATAATGCGTACTTTTATTTGCTTTCTTTAATTCTTAATATAATAAAATATGGAGCTTGCTTTTCTTAGTGTCAGAATAATATATTTGCTTGGATTTGTATCCCTCTTGTAATATAATAATACCCCTCTAATATTATATCCCTTTTTCTTGTTGAATTGATTGAAGGATACAAATCTTTACAATCGAGCCAAAGCCTCTTTTCAAAAACAAAAAAGATAACTATGGCCAAAGCCATTGGAAAAAGATAAAGCCGTCTTTGTGAATTGAAGAATATGTAGTTTTATGGGATATGTTTTGCTTCAAAAGAAATTTTGAGATATGTTCAAATTGCTTTGGATTCAATAGTTTATGTAAGTAAAAAAATGGAGGGGCATAGTGAGAAATGTTTTTTATATAACCATTTTGAAATAGTTTTTGGGACAATTTTCTTTCATATTCTTGTTGTTTTCAAGTTTATCTATGGCTTTTATTATTTAAAAGTTATTTTAAAATGGTTGTACAAATATCATTTATCTCATTATATACCACAACCATTATTAATTTTTCGAAGGAAGAGATTCAATATTGGTATTTCATTAGCTAAAATGTGTCAAATTGATGGGGTGCATCATCTATAATATGAGAGCTAGGATTTAATGGGGTTGTCTGAGCTAACTTGTGAGCGACCTCGTTAACCTGTCTTCTATTGAACTCGACATGATAGTTCTAAAAACTATCTTGTAACAATCTACAACCAGTTATAATACAACCAAACTCACTGTTGTCATCTATCGGTATTAACATGATCAATAACTCTTTTAGAATCAAAGGAAAAGTCCACATTGTCGAATTGAAGATTTGACACTCATTGCAAAGCCGTGTGTAAACCAACGGTCTCCCCCACGTCAACATCACAAGGGGAGCAAACCAAAATCCGTTTTGGCAAGCACAAATTCACCATCATCATTCTTGATGCACGTTCACAAGCCTACAATGTTAAGCAATGAAGAAAATGATACGTCAATATTACATTTATACCTACCAACTTTTTATGTTTCTTTTCTTCATGACTTGTAGATACATGTCGCGTCGTGTTTGTCTTTCCTTATTGAGATTTTTGTTCTTCTAGTTCACCTTAATTTTCATCTCTTGAAAACATAACATCGGATACTCTGACTTAGGATCCCAACGTTTCTAGTCGGTCCAGTGGGTTCCTCAATTATAGAGTTGGACTATTCGTTGAATAATCCATCAAAAGGCCTAAGGTTGGCTCGAGTCTTTGATTTGAAGCCTTTGTTAGCAAGACGTCAAGCTTCCTTCGCACTTTCTTCATACTCCTTGGAACTATTATGGACTTTGCTGAGAGATATTTTTTATCAGCTTCTACATTTTTCACCTTAACACGTACCTATAACATGAGGCTTTGACAAAGGGTTGAAGGGATATATTTGTTGGTCTCAATCCATTATCTATCTAAGATAGCAGAATAAGTAGGTTTCCCATCTATCACAAAGAAATTCAACCTTACTTCATTTGACCCAATCATCACACTGGATATGAGAACACCAAGTGAATTTAACGTTATTCCCATGAAATTTGTCATCTTCATGTTAGTTGGAATCAAGTCTTCGATGTTTTTACCTAACTTTTTAATCGTTAGCAACATAACATTAAGTACAACTTCCTCATCAACAAAGACTTGGCTAAACATCTTATCAATGATTGAATCCTTGACGAACAAAGGTTTTAGATGTTTCACCATGTCTTGAGTGAAATTTTAAAAGAGCATTCCTTTAAACTTCTTGGCATCAACTAAGGTAGCCCACTTAGTATCTTGTACAAAAACATATTCGATCAAGTGCACTCGTCTGGAATTCATTTCCTCCGAATTCAAGACATATAAGGCCGACAGTGTCTATGGCTGGCATGATGTTATTCATATCTTCATTGAAAAATAAGTCTAGAATTTAATTCTCGTGGATATTAGGATAGTTATCAAACTAATCTTCACTCCAAGTCTGAAAGATCAGTCGAAGCTACCATATTCTCTAGTTTGGCTTTTTCTTCAAGCATCTATAGGTGCTAGGTATCGTTATTAAGAATTTATGATCATTGGAGATTCAGACCAAGGCTTTTAAATCCTTGCACGTTCTTATTAGATGTTTTATGTGCTTCACGCTCTTACACATTCTTATTAGTGAGCTTCATTCACCATGGCCTTCATGGTAAATACTATTTGTCAATAACTTCTAGAACATGTTGTGATATCTCCCTATCTCCGTAGGATTTGACTCTAGAAATTATTTGCAAAGTCCACTTCATTTCCTAGATGGATCTATTCCTCTATTGCCTTCATTTTTTAATCTAATAAGAATGTGGCGCCCACGTTCAACTTGCTTCCTTTTCTTTCATGGCGTTTTTCTGTTTCTTTCATTCACTCGTGCATATTTCTTGTGGCGTTATAAACATGAAACACATTAAAGCATTGGGCTATCAAATTCTAGTCAACTAATTCTAACACTAGACTTGAGAAAGACACTTCTATCTCGTGTTCGACTGTTTTAGAATCAAGTATCTTTCATCAAACTAAAAGGAATTCAGTTGATCCTTAATTCGACTTTATATCATCCTCGACTAACAACTTAATTAGTTTTTGGTATAAACAATTATATATGTAACTTATTATCATTTTCCCCTAATTTCGGGAAGTGAGATGTGAAAATTCACAATTCAACAATTTTTCCCCCTTTTTCTTTGAATTTTTTTCCCCCTTTTTTCACCTAAAAAACACCTTTCCCTTTTTCCACGAATTTGATTATTTGAACATATTTGATTTTTTAAATTAATAGTGAAATAATTTATTTTTAGAATAAAAATGTTATTTCTTATTATTTATAATTATAATAAATAAATCTTATTTATCAATAATTTGAAAATATCATTTAATAATTAAAAATAGTAAATCCTATTGTTGACTTTTATATTTAAAAAAATATTATTTTTTGATAAAAAATATCATTTCATTATTTATAAGAATCATGTTAATTTTTTTACATCATTAAAAAGAGAGTGTATGCAAAAAAGACAATGAATCGAATTTATCACAAAGAGAATGTATGCAAAAAATAGAAAAAGTAAGGATTTGTTCGTAGATTAAAATGAACGTATAATACGAAAAACTTATAATATTCATTACATTTTAATTGGTGAGCACCACTCTAAAACAACACTTAAAAAAAAAAAACAATGTGTATTTAGTTTTTATATACATCTCAATGTAAAATATTTTAAAGTTTAATGGTGGTGGGTTGACAATATAAAACAACCTTACACACACAAACATTCAAAACATTTAGAATTGTCACGTTAATTAAAAAATAAGTAATAATTTAATTTATATGTCAATTTTAAATGTTTTGATTAGTTGTATGTGCAAAATTGTTTTGAACTTTCAACTCATTACTATTAAACTCAATATTTTATGTATGATTTTAAAATAAGGGTTTTGTTAACAAGTGCCCTAAGGGCATTGTTTAAAGAACCCACAAAAGGAAAATATGCCTTGAAAATATAAGTCAAACGCTTGTTAAAGTTATAACCGTGCAAACTTTCAATACAAAAATTGTTACTTTAGGATAATTAAACAATGTTTTTAGGACACTTCTTAACATTTTCTTTAAAATAATAATAATATTCATTGCAATCAAGATATATACGAATTATATCTATTATGGTATTTGAAAAAAAAAATCCATTATGATTTTTTAAAAGAAATTAACTTATTTTTGTCGAATAATTATTATTTAAAGTACTAATAAAATTTCCACAAAAAGAATATAATATCAATATTTTCAAGTTATACACTTAGTATTCCATTTAAAAAAAAGCGTTCTTTTTAAAAGATATTTACTTTTTTTTACAATCTAGAATGTTAATTAATAAAATTTCCACAAAAAAGTATAATATCAATATTTTCACTTTATACCTTATTATTCCATTTTTAAAAATAAAATAAAAAAAGCGTTCAACATGACACGCCACCTTCATTTGTTATTTTAATTGAGGATACTTATTAAAAAGGAAGATCAGATTATTAAATGGGTAATCATGCATTAAATAATTCCCCCGTCAATAAAGCAAACTAAAATAAAAGGAGAAAGAATGAGAGAAATACATAAAGAGAATAAGAAGAAGTGCACTCTTTTCACAAAATTTCTCTACCAAACCAAAGAACCACCGTGGACGGTGATTTTCCGATAACTCGCCGTCGTAAGTATTCAAAACTTATTCACCGGCGATTTTGATTACATGAGAGAAGAAAAATCTGAAACTCATGGATAGAATCAGAGAATCTAGAAAATCTAACAAACTCAGACATCGAAATCTAGAGGAAGGAGCTGTGGAGTTGAGAGAAGGTTCGAGAAAGATTGGAAGGAATCATGATAGAGAGCTTCGGAAGAGGAGAAGAGGCTCTCACTCTCACAGAGATGAAGGTGACCGAAGCATTGAAGAGAGCTTTGGAAATGAAAAAAACGACGACGTTCGAGTTCGGATCCGATTGTCTAGTACGACGTCGTTTGGTGTTTCTGATCAAGATCATCGCCGGAGTGTAACGACGGTGAAACCGCCGCCGTTTAAGAGAACCGATGAGATTATCGGTGTGGTGGTTCCACGGAAGGCTCGTTCAGGTTGATACAATACTAATGCGTTTTTTTGTATATTTTATCGTTTTTTCTTTTTTCAATCTATTTTACTGTTTTTTCTTCTCAGTTTTAGTGTGATTTTTGTGTTTTTACAGCTTCCGTGAAAAAGTTACGTGAAAAATGGATCACCGGCGGCGGCGGCGGCGGCACGGAGGAACAGATTTTTCGGCGGCGGTTGAATTCTCCGTCTGCTTCAACTTCGACTTCTTTGAATGTTTCTGCTCAGCAGAAGAAGGTATGTTCAAGTTTTATTTTTTCTGTTTTTTTTGTTGTTCTCAATATGTTTGAATTAGAATTTGAAAAACTGAGTTTTCTCAATTTTCATGTGTATGTTATGTAGCGGAAAGTGATTGGAGACGTTGATAAGACATCGAAATCGTCTTCGTCAGAGATGGAGATTGAGATAGCAGAGCTTTTGTATGGGTTGATGACTTCGAAGAACCATGAGTCTTCATCAGAAAGGTTGAAGCAACCATTATTCACAACACATCTATGGATGCAGGTGGGTTTGAATTTTGTGAGATTTTTGATTTATTATTTATGTATCCGTGTGTTTGACTGATTTCAATGGTGTTTTTTTATCATCAGAGACGAAGAAATCGGAAGTCTACAATTCAACTGAAGAGTTGGCAAGAATTCAGTGCGAGCAAGCTGTGGATATGGGATGTCATGATGGAAATGTTACTTGTCATGAAAAGGGATCATTAGAGGTTGAAATAGAGAAAGTGAATTCCGGTGCCAGATTTGGTGGTGCTTCAGCAGACAAAAAACCTTTATCCAACACACGCGGGTCACAATCATGTTTGAAGTTGGATGCTGCTGATATACAGGATTCGGTATCTACCAGAGAGTGAGTACCAATGAATAATTGTTTTTTTTTTCTTTTTCCTGCTCTTGAATACTTATATTGGATAGCTGATCAATGGCCTTATTTTCTCGTGGGTTCAATTTATTAGGACGTCGACTGCTCCGGCGACCCAAAGATTAGGCAAATTTGAGATAGATTTGATGGTGAGGATCCTTCTTATTCGCATTTGAATTACATTTCCCTTTCTGTTTTGTAATAGCTGAAGAAGAGTGTCTTTTCCTTTCAGGCTCCTCCTCCTATGATGCTGTCCCCAAAAGGGAATGACTTGTCTCGAGGCAATTTATCATCAGCAAGTATAAAAATGGCACCGAACTTGGAAATGGTGAGTAGGTTGACTCTAATCTTGAAATTATTTTTACTGTCCTTTTTCTGTACTCCAACTTACCACAATTTCTGATGCAGAAGAGGGAAAATGGTATCAAGGTTGAAGACAAGGTGGAAAGACCAGCCACGGTAGAGAAAATTCCAGAAGAAATTGAAGAAGAGGCAAAGATGGCCACATTTAAGGAGAAGTTGAATGTGCTAAATTATTTGGAGAAGCCAAACAATGACAATGACATAAAGATAAACAATAAATTAGAAGAGCAAGGTAGGAATAAGGAACAACCTACTGCATTGTCAAATCCCAAAGTAGAGAAAATTGGTAAATTTTTTGAATTTTTTAATAATATAGAATGACTGTTAACTTTGATTTTGATATTTGTTGATTGTTTAGAAGTCTCTTATGTTTCTTTCCTTATTCAGGTTCTAGTTCCGTGCCTCTATCAGCAGCTGTATCAGGATTGCCGAGCAGTCTCTCTCCTATTGGGTATTAGATCGTCATTTTCTGAAGAATATGTTTTTTCTTCGTTCTTACCTCTCTAAATTTACCTAACATTATTCATATCTATAATGTGACTTTGCTCAGGTCAATAACTATGACTGGTGGATGCACGCCGCCGTTGCAGACAGTTGTGAAGATGAACACGACCACAGGATCATCAACATCAGCACAGGTATTATAATTTCTCGCAATTTTGTTCTTCTAATTGTAATTATTTGACTCCTTTCTTTATTCTCGCTTGTAACGATATCTCAGCACCCTGCCTATCTACATGTAACGGTATGGTTAACAATTCTTTCATAATTCAAACATGCAGCGTGTGAATTATGCTCTCTCTGAACCACAACCAAAGAGATGTGCAACCCATTATCAAATTGCTCGTAAGATCCTACTCAAGCAGTTCACAAAGATGAATCCCCTTTTGTCTGCGGCTATTGGCTCTGGTTCACTTTGTGCCCCAAAAACCAACAATGTCAATTGTCTTCACTCAGCAGAAAGTATGATCATTAACAAACAATCTCAGAAACACTTGCCGAGTTTAGACCAAAATGGCACACAAGAGAAAAGGTTGGCTGTCGTAGGTGATCATAATCTCACTGCTACTAAAAATTCTGATAATTCGAATCCTGTGGATTCAATACATCAGATGCACTTACTACAACAAGGTCCATTCCCTGGGTCAACTGGGAATCTAGTGGTACAGTCTCGCGACTCTTGTATTTATTACTTCTATACAGTTGAAAAATAGGGTGTTACCCATTTTAATTGTGCTCAGTTGTGTCGTTTTCTTATGTAATGTGCTGTAATTTTGAATGTAGCATGGTCCTGCTTTTGTATTCACTCCGGCTCATTATCAAGCATCAGTTGCAGCAGCTACTAATCAGGCAGGAGGTGTGAGTTCTTCCAACAATGCTTCCTCGTATAATAGGTCCCAGAGTTCAGTTGCTGGATCTCCTTGTACCACCTCAACTTTGCCAGCCGCTGCTATTGCTACTGCCATGAGCTTTAGCTACCCTCATTTTTCAGCCAATAATTCTCCTTATGCAACAATAGTTCATAATAACGGGTATTCATTCCCCGTTTCATCTAGTTCTCTTGGAGCAACTGCAGCAATCAGAAATGCAAGCTCAGCACAAACAACACATATACTCGGCGGACCTTTGTACTCTTCTCAAACATTCCATCCTCTTCAGTATCCACAACAACACCCTCACTCACAAGCACATGTGCAAACAAGTTATCTTACTACGCAAACATCAAGTAGCTCATCATCTCAGATGCAGTCACATGGTGCGCAAGTAAATGTTAATAGTATCTTGACCTCTACAACTGCGGAGCGACGGTCACAAAAGCAACATACTCCGCAGTCTCACCCACACAAGCAAGAGACTGAGGTAAATGGAAAGAATGTACCATCTGTTGCTAATCTAACATCTTGCCCACTAAAGAATTTGCAAGGGAAGAACTTCACAATACCAGTTCAGCCAGTGAACTTTTCTTTCAAGCCATGTACGACATCAGATATTGTTGGTGGCAACAGTGGAAACTTTGGTGACAAGCAGCAACAGGTTTCAAAGGGGGGAGTTGAGGTTATACCATCTCAACCATTTGCAGTATCATATGGTTCATTTAATGGAACCAATCTTCCTTCAAACCTTAATTTCTCATCCATAAAACAGAATCCACTGGTAATTCAAACCCTGCCTGATGCTGCGCGACAAGGATATCAAGCTGCAAGTACATCTCATACTGTTCAGCAGAAGAATTATTTAACTACTATAGAGAAGAGAGGGGGAAATTCCTCCCACAAAGATGATGAAAAGAAAACCACTCATGGTAAGTCGTCAGCTAATGGGCCAACCACTCTTGTTTTTGATAATTCGTCAAAGAATATTAACTTTGTGCTATCTCATTCAAATGGACACTGGCCCAGTCACTCCATTACTTCAACTGTGACAACAACCATGCCTTTTTCCAGTAATACTTCAAGTTCTCAACAGTCAGCGCAATCGCTTCAGCTTCATAAGCAGCATGGTATGCAACAGC
>Ga0099826_10001836_pt1 | contig 13205 bp, 5 predicted proteins | sample Mtrugardesep15_FD_76830 | JGI IMG/M metagenome (GOLD analysis project Ga0099826, IMG submission 76830) | Root nodule microbial communities of legume samples collected from California, USA - M. trunc garden sep15 | ecosystem: Host-associated > Plants > Roots > Nodule | place: USA: California... | reverse complement strand
AGAAGGAAATTGGGCGGTGCTTTAGGATTCAATAGGTTGATTCATTCCGTGCCTCAATCTCCTCCTTTAGCTGGGAGCATTGACCATGGGATTCAGTCGTTGAAACCCGTTTTGCCTGAATTTTGTTCTCCAACGTTCTCTTTTGGTGGCTCTATGGATCTCATGGCTGTGCCAAAAAGGAAGGTAAGGAATCTTCATAACTTCTCGTCGCTTTGGACAGATGTTGAATTTTACTGACTGATGCTTCAAGATAAATGATGTTAGTGCAATGATTTGCACTTTGTGTTATTTTTTTAATTTCACATTCTATAACTTTTGTGATGGTTTTGTTTGTCATGTAGACTTCTCCTCATAAAAGAGGAATAAGAAATGGGCCAAAAGCTTTGAAACCTGTTCCTGTGCTAGTTCTGTGCAAGTAAGTTGTTTAGTGTTTTTGTTTACTGTTAATACTTGCAGTTTTTTTTATATGTTCTGCAAATATTGGTTGATTTCTTTTTATTAAATAGTAGTAGAGTCGTTGAACATAAGACATGAGTAAAAAATTTTTCCATTATAAAATAGTTTGATTGTTCTGTATCCTTTTTTTTTTATTTAACCAACCATGATAGTTATATATTTGTTGGAGAAAATAGCGATTCGTCTGGGACGGGTGGAGTTTCTTTTTTCATAGGGAGACTAGGGTGAAATACGCTTCTCTCAGTGCTTCTAGGGTAGAGCATCGGTCGGTTACGGTCGGGTTCGGTCCAAATAACCCCAAACCGAAAGACAACCGAGGAAGGTAAATATGAACCCACTGTCGACCGTTTGAGTGTGCGGGCTGCACGGGTGACGGGTTGTGCGAAACATGGTTTAGACGGGTCGGTTAATTTGGATTGATGCTCTTGGTGGAATCTAGATTTTGTAGAGCGATGGTGGTTGGCATGACTCATGAGAGGCGTGGTGGAGGCCGGAATAACATAACATATCAGGATTGATGAGCATAATCATGCGATACTATTGACATGATTAGTGATGAAGAAAAAATTTGCTTGTCATTTTATATTGAGAGGCAGAAAAAATGGCGCAAGAAAATAATGATGGAAGGTTGAGACTTGAAATCGGAACTACATCTTTACTTGAAAATGCCGCAAAAAAAGTTAATAATGAAGAGAGAAGTAGAAGACAAAGAGACCAAAACTTATGCCACCAACTCCATTGAAAATAGATGGTCTGCTTTGTTTACTAGTTTGTGTTGGAAAAGTCTAGAGGGTTAGAAAAAGTTATTGCCTTGATTATTGTTTTTTTTGAGTCCCAAGAGTAGATGTGACAATACGAGATGTAGCAGTCTGTACAAAAATACTAATATACTCCTATATAAAACAAAATGTATTAACATCATCAGGTGTCTAGACTGTCTGGTTAGCTTATTTCGGTCTTACACGGGTTTCGTTGGATTTAATTTTCTCAACCGAATTCGACCGCCAGTAATCGTTCTAAACAGGAGAATATGCATTCCAGGAACCGTGGCTCGACCCAAACCGCCCGAAATAACATTTTTTTCCCGGTTTCCTCGGTTTTTGGTCGGTTGACTAAATTCTGCCCACCCCTAAGTGCTTCTGCTAAATCGAAACAGTCCCGAAGTTTGAAGTGAAACCAAAATCGTTTGGTCTCTATTAAACTTGACCAAGTAATGCTTCATTGCTTGTTATTATTACCTCTGTAGTACCAACACCTCTGATCAAAGACGTGGCTGGTGTCTGACACCGGCACATGTGATTATGTTCAAACAGTAATTTCTCAAATTATTAGTGGTGTCCTGTCCGTTGTCAGTGTCAGGGCTGTATAGATTATTACCATCCCACTAATTTTCATGCAATTCTTCCGTCATTAGTTAAACCCACTGTAGAGAAAAGAAAAAAGTTTTGATACCAAAAAATAGAAAAGAAAAAAGTTTATGTATGGTAATATCCAGAGGAAGAGCCTCAGCGGAGGGCCTACGAGTTGCCTGTCCTCATATCCCCAAACAATTGTTGCTGATTTCTTGCTTAGTCATGTGCTCTCGTCCTCAAATCTCACTAGCTGGGTTACATAGTACATTATGGTGCCACATCATAAGGAAATAATCTATAACGTCGCAATTATGCTGATATAAATCTCATTTTGTTTTTTTAACTGTATGAGTCTATTAGATCAAACGTTTTTCTCTGTTTTTTGTTTGATCAAAATAACTTGAGTTTAAGCAAATAGAGATGCCATTAGAGAACAATGCAAATGGGTTTATTTTTCTACATGACTTTGACGGGCCATCAAAAGAAAAACGTTATTATGTGTGTGTATTCATTTTAATGGTTATACTCAATTTTTATTATAAAAAGTGCGCATTTATTGGACTCAGTCCATTAACACGTTCATTGTAGGTTATGCTTGACTCAAAATACTAGAGAATGTAGAATTTTGATAGTTTTCTCTGTTTTTTGTTTGATCAAAGAACTTGAGTTTAAGCAAATAGAGATGCCATTAGAGAACAATGCTAATCGGTTTATTTTTCTACATGAGTTTGATGGGCCATCAAAAGAAAAACGTTATTATATGTGTGTGTGTTCGTTTTAATGGCTATACTCAATTTTTATTATAAAAAGTGCGCATTTATTGGATTCAGTCCATTAACACGTTCATTGTAGGTTATGCTTGACTCAATGTTGCTTTTCTTTAAAACACAACACATTTTATTTATGGCTTTCACTTTTTACTCAGCGTTGTTTTTCTTTAAAACACAACACATTTTATTTATGGCTTTCACTTTTTACTCAGCGTTGTTTTTTCTTTAAAACACTACACATTTTTTTTTGTTGAAAACTCGGTCTCCGATCCAATAATCGACTAATCCGAGGGGACCAATCCCACCGCCCACTTGCGGGGGCCCCGTTTAAAGCCAGAGCAAGCTCTGTATGGACTTAGCCCACCGAAATTGGCACCAGAGAGAATCGAACCTGAGACCTCTGGAGGAGCAAACTCCAAGATCCCAAGCCAACCACTAGGCCAACCCCAAATGGGTTAAAACACTACACATTTATTTATGGCTTTCCCTTTTTCTTTAACAATTTTAGTTGTGCTATTTGTCTTTTGTCTTAAGTGGGCTTTGTTCTGAAATTTTGAAAGCTTAACTGTACTTCTATTCATAGTCATACTTTGTTGGGGCTGAAAATGATTTATCTATTAGGTTTTTTAATGTCATCTACGTGCATAATTCTTGGACGACAAAGGCATACGGGATTGAAATTTAATCGATCTTTATCTTCCTAGCTTGTTGATCAGATAGAAAATGAATTGGGACTTAAAGGTTAAAACTGTATAGTGTATTTCCCTGGTGATCTATGAGATTGGATTACCTTCCTGGGAAGGATTCATGACTGGATTGCACGGACAAATTCAAAAGGCGTGTCTATTGTTTACACTACACACATTGACTAGTTTACTAAGTATTCTATGAGCGAAGTCTATATACTGTTTCTAAAAGATTGGCGAATTAAATTCATGTATTTTTCTAGCTCAGAACTTCATGTGACTAATAACTTCGCGTCTTCTGCAGGGGTTGTGGTCGTGTCAGGCTTCCACATTTCTACTGTTGTAGTGGTAAACCAAATCAGGAAAATAATGGTGGAGAGAATGGCACAAACTGATTATGTTGTTTGTGATAAAGCACCAGATGTTAGTTGACAGGCAGAGCCACCCATAATGTAGGTCTTGCTTTTGATTGTTAGCCATTTGATGGTATAGGTTATTTGGTAGTAATGCTTTACTTCCTTCTTCCTTAAGCAATCCGATTGTTGGATTGTATGTTTTTCGCTTTAAAAGATAAACGGATCAGAAGTTTTGGAGATGGTATTTTGCTTACATTGAATAGTAGCAACTTTTAATGCGTTACCAACTATCTAAAAGTCACAAATTTGCTATTTTAAAGCTTCAAGGAGGGCATTGGTTTTTCGTGCTTACTAGCTTCTGACTGCCAAACTCAGTGCCGGAGCTCGTTAATTTTAGGCTATATAAGGTTGTGATCCGAGTTCATTTCACCAAGCAGTGTTTGTTGTCCTTCGACTTCTTATCATTGTTGTTTGCAACAGCAGCATGCCCAAGTGATTCTAATCTTTGGTTACATAAAGCCAGTAATTTGAGGCATCGATACGATTTGGTATAGAAGTATTTAAATGAAGAATTTGCTAATTTTAACATAATAAAAAGATCCAGTAAAAAAAAAGTGAAAAGATAAACGTAAATTATTAAGTTGCAGCTTCAAGTGTATTTGACAAGTTTTTTTAGTTGCAACGTGCCAACTTGCATCAACTAAAATCGAGTGGGTAAGTTTGCAATTCCTTTTAGAATTCACGAACCGACATCCGTTTTTTGTCTTTGGTACAAAATATTCATTAATTTTTACAGTAAAATAACAAGTTTATTTAAAAAATTATTATAGTTATAATCTATAAATGGTTAATTTATATCACTAAAAATGAGCATGTGTAGGTTAGCAAACATTTTTAAATAAGTTAGTATATGATAAAATGTAATAAAATACAAAATCATGATGGTTCTTGGGTAGGGAAATGTCTCATTCAACGTTTAGTTTATTTTAAAAGTTTTAAGAATTATTTTCAAACTTCATCATGACTTATTATCACGTTAGAAGTTGAATTACAAGGCCAACTATTCAACGTATGTTATTTAGATATGGTTGTATCACAAACTAGAGTGACACCCGTGTGGATGCACGGGTATCTGTTATCAAACAATATAACCTAATATATTATACTTGTCTGGTGCTAGAGAAGTACAATTTAACCTATTATACTTGATATGAATAAACTGATCTCTTCCTCTTAGAATTTGTTTGTTTATTCGATATGATATGTATCTCCCATGGCTGTTTTCATATTGTATCGGATACGTATCGTGGGATACGTGGGATACTAACTACCACGGTAAGGTGAAGATTGGTCGAACCACAAAACCATTTGTAAGTGACTAAACACAGCCCTAACATTTTGCAGTTAAGGCACCCATAAACTTTCTCCAACTAAGGAGGCTTGGTGCGGACCGCAATTAAGTCAAAAATTACACAAATGACAAACATAAAAAAACTAAACAAATGATTCAAGCATTTTAACTGAGCCATGCAATCACACCATTAACAATAAACCTGAATCCACGTAACCTATTGCTTGTATGCCAAATTGTATCAGCTATAGATAATTGAATCAGGGTGTTGTAACCTCTGTAAAGAACCAAGGCCTTTGTGGTAAGTGTTAACTGGTAACTATAATACAAAATACAAATCTAGTATTCATAATTCTTCTATGTTGCATTTACTAGGGCCGTTCACTAAACAAAACCACCTCTTAAAAAACTGAACTATTGAGAAAATAATGTACTGTTATGTATTAATAGTTTCAGCTCACTAACCAAACTTCCAACGTCAATCGTTCAGTGTACTGAAGCGAATTTTGAACCCCTCCTTCTTTTCATTATGTGAATTATTTGTTGAAAACTGAGAAGACACTAGTAAGTCAATAGATCACATGTGTTTGTCAGCAAAAGTATCATTCACTCCAGTTATGATGAGTATTCCTAGCAGTGCAAATAGCATCTCAAGAACATCTAGTGCGACAAGTACAATTAGGAATAGGCATATGGATCTCTAATTCTTCCCAAAGAGTTTTGAGTTCAGTGTAAAATTCAGTTACTGATCTAGAATCTTGTTTGAGAGAGTAGATTTCTTGCTGCAGTTTGAAGACATGAACCATATCCCATTGTGTAAAACGGTCCTTCAAATCAAGCCAAACATCAGCATCGTTTTTAATGAAAATAATCGATCAAAAGATGGAAGAAGAAACACAAAACTAATAACAACTCAACATAGAAAGCAGTTAGATAATAAAGCAAAAATGATGAGAGTAATTTGTCAATATGAAAGTCTAACTCACATGTACAATACAATAGACTTGGCACAAGCCTGTTTATTTCAGAATTCTTACACCACATTTCTAATTGCATTAACAGAACCTGCCAGAAGCAAAAGCCATGTTACATATTAGAATGAAAATCAAAGAATGAATGAGCATAATCAGTTTCGCATAATGTGACACACACAATTATAATGATACTTCTAACTTCCTGTATGTGTTTTTAAATAAATAAATAAACAGACAATGCACGCTTTTTACTTCTAGACAGACATGGCTTGCTTGCAAGCTGCACCTGTACGTATCACAAAAAAAAGTAAAATTACCATTATTGATGAATCACTCTCAGATATATTTTTCTCTACTAGGAATTTACAATTATGATAATAAAAATACATAATTAGTTAATGTGAGTAAAATTACCATTATATTTCATTTATGATTTTTTATCAACCTAACATTCAATATATATTGAATGTGTAAAACAATTTTACACTATATTAATTAAACTATTAAAATAATTTTTTTTAGACAATGTAAAATAATTATAGATTAATAATTTATCTAATTTATTAACAGGTACATGTGAGCACGAGTACCATCAAACATGTGTCATATCTATAAAAAGTAAATGTTAGTTAAATCCTCGTTTATTATACTCGTGGATTTCCGTTAAGCTACATATTTTGTTGATGACATGTCATCTTACGTTATTCTTAGTATGTTTTGGCAGTCATTTTCAATAGGTTTTTCATCCATAATAGAGGAGTATTAGAACAATTGCTTATGATTTCAGGACATTTGTAATGTTTTCTATATTTAAGTCATGTAATAGGCCTCAATAGACATTACAGAGGGAGAAATTTTGTTCCGAGGTCCCAAGACATCTTATATGAAAACAAACACCTAAAAGAACGAAGAACACATACATTTATGCACCGGACTGCACACTCATGCGCCCTGAGCATGCATTTTCTACACACTCATTCGCCTGAGCATAACCCGTGAGCCTCGAGCATGGTGAAAAATGGGCCAAAACTGATATTTTTTTTCTTCCTACTTTTAAGTGGAAAAAGCCCAGTTTTGGAGTCTTTCATTGATTATTTCTCATTCAGAACGAAGCGGTTCAAGAGGAAGGCAATCGCTATGGGTTTAAGGGAGGAGTTTCTCTGCTCACTCCGAGTATCTAATGCATGTTTTATTTCTTTTGTAATTTGTCTTTAAATTGTCATGAGTAACTAAATCTTTTTAGGCTAGGGTTCTAGGATGAACCTTTATTCTATATGTTGGATATTTTATTTAATTTAAAGTCTTTATTCAGATATTTTTCGAATCCTATTTAATTTTACTGTCGTGCGTAAGATTTGTCTCCTCTAAAACATAACTTTGATATAAAAACACTTAGGGAGGTGACATACCTAATATTGGTGAATATTTGTCTTAATTAGGAAGCAACTAGTTCAGTAATCAGGGAAACATGTGACTTCATGACTTAAATCAGCCCAATAACTTCATTCTTCTTTCACCTTGATAAGGTAGACGAGATACAACTGCCCATTTATAAAACTACCGAGTGAGAGAGTGTGTTGATGTTCTTCTAAGATTTTTCAATAAGCGAGGGAACCTTTAAGATACCTTGAATTTAAGAACTCTATTACTCGTCATTGTTTCAAATACATCCAAACATAAGTGTATCTCTCTATATGACTAACAACTCTAAATACTAAAATTCGTTGAAACTCTTGTGTAATGGTTGCAACTAGAATTGCACTATTAGAGAAGCAATTAGAATCGTAGCACCTCCAAGACCACCGAACCTTGTGGTGAAGATATTAACATTATGAGAAGTTTTCGTTAGGATATTTTTAGTACTTTTTTTTTTGCGCTAATATGACATGATTAAATACTACTCCCTTATTCTCACAATAGATGTTATTGTAACTAAAAATATCTATCTCATTTTTTATCAATTTTATTTTACCATATCAATAAATCGTTAATATGTATTTTTTATCATACAATCTATTAGTTATATAATTTTTGTTTTAATCTTCCGATACCTAAAAAAAGAAGTTTTTCATAATATGAAGTTAGGTCATGAGATAAGTAAAGTCTAATTAAGACTTATTAATTTAAACTTGAATTTTTTCAAACAATTCATATTTTAGTAAAACTTATTAATTATCTAAGTCCAACGATTTCTAATAATTTTCTTCCAATTTATTTTAAGTTAAAAATAATTTTGCAAAGTTAGCGTAACTTCTCTTTATCCTACAAAATTACATACACATCTTAATTCACGTGCAATATGCTTAAATAACATAATATTTATTGATTTTTGTGATAGAAGAATTATGGCATTTGTCTCTCTCTCTATCTCTCTCGTTTGATTCGTTACTTGGACAATGTTTGTATCTAAAATAATAAAATGAGGGATGATGCATGGGTCCCACAAGAGAAGTATTGTCTCATCCACAAAAGTTCACCCGCGGTAAATCCGGTTACGTGGGAAAGGAAAGAACATAAAACATAATCCAAACTTGCGCTGATCAATTCATCATCGGTTCCAGAACCAGAACTAGCTTCTTCTTTCTATTAATCTCCCAAAAAAAGGTATCAACAAAAATTATTTATTTAATTTCATTACCATCTCATGCATCCATGTTTCAATTCTTTATAATTTTGTGTTTTTTTTATTTCCTTCATCACTTTGATTTATTAATCTAAGAGTTTACCAACTGTAAACAAGTTTTCATGGATTCATCTAGATTGGAATTAGATGCAACATAATTTGGAGTTCTTTAATTCAATTCAATGCCACAACAAATTTAAATAGTCTGATTTTTTATTTGACTTGGGACTTGTTTGGATAACACAACTTTATTTGTTGATTATATATGATAAATTTGCTTAATAAGCGCTTAATTTGTGCCTTATTTATTATATAATCTATTTCCATAATAAAGGTAAAATAAAGTCAAACTGTTTTCGTATAAGCTATAAGTTGTTTTCATAACCTATCTTGGAGAAGTTACGGAAATAAGTTGAAAATAGCTTATGAACGTGTCATAAGTTGTTTTCACAAGCCCCCCCAAACAATCTCAGAAGCATTTATGCCAGTAGATAAGCTTAAATAAGTCAATCCAAACATGCCCATTTTAGATAGTATAAGTGTAAGTAGGGACTTGTCATGAAATATTTTTAAGCTTTCAACCATTTTGTGTGCATAAATGAAATGTTAATTTTTTTGTCATTGATGAATTCTGCACAATTGAGTTTTTTTCTTTTGTCATTGAAATGTTAATTTTTTTTATTTTTTATTCCAAGATAAATAATGTGGACATGGTTATTTTATTTTGGTGTTTGTAGGTTTTGAGAATGGCTTCTCTAAAAGGACCAGTTGTGTGTCCCTCTATTCATCCTAAAGTTGCAGGGTTCTGCACCCTTCCTATGAATGTTAGATGTGTTAAAACTGAGTTTTGGGGACTCAAGGAATTTAAGAGGAGTTTCATTTCTTACCACATAAACACGAGGAAGAGTAAGACAGTAGTGCATTGTAGTTTAAATTCGCCCTCAAATGATGGCGGAAGTATGGCAGAAAGTTTCAATGAAAAAGATGAAGATTATGTTAGTTCAAGTGTGATTGAAGCCGGTATGTTTAGCTACTACATGTTAATTCAAGTATGATCGATACGACAGTATGCTGATATTATAATTTAGTATTTTGTTTACTAGCATGGTTGCATGAGGTTCGTCTTTAGGATTTTCTGTATGTGATTGTTCTGTGATTTTGTTTACTAGTTGAGGTGAAGAGTGCAGCCGATGGTTTCATAATCAAAATGAGGGATGGAAAACACTTGAGATGCGTACATAACAATCCTCAGGGAGGTCATCTTCCAGATTATTCACCACATCCCGCTATGGTTTTGAAAATGGAAGATGGGTCTGGTCTACTTCTACCTATAATTGTTTGTATGTCTTTCTCATACTCTATATGTATTTAGTCATAGAAGTTTAGTTCTTTAATTTGATTTTGATGATGATATATGTTTACAATTGTAAATTTCTGGAATGTAAAATTTGCAGTGGAGATGCCAAGCGTCTTACTACTGGCAGCAGTACGCAATGTTCCAATTGTATGTCTTCTTTGCCAGTTGAATTTCACTATGTTACCGTCACATGTTTTTCAAGACTTCTTTTCCTTGTTCTTCCGAGATATATATAACAAAATCAATTGTTTGGTCCAGAAAGATTCTGATTATATGTAATTTATCCACGTTGATTCTCACTATTTGGTTGGTGTATCAGGCTAGGCCTACATTATATGAAGTAGTGATGGAGATGATTGACAAAATGGGTTACCAAGTATGATTCTGTTTCTTTTATACTCTTATTTCTAATCCTATTTGTATTTTGGTCTTTCCATCATGTCGTTCCGTGCTTCTGCAGGTCAGACTTGTCAGAGTTACTAGAAGAGTCGATGAGGCATATTTTGCTCAGTTGTATCTTACCAAGGCATTTACTTTGTACTCCTTATCCTCCCTCCCACCCCTAAAATTATGATATAAACATGCGACATTCACATCTAGTGCTTACGAGTTATGATAGTATATATATTTGGTATAGGTCGGAAATGAGGCAGAATGTAGGAGCTTTGACCTTCGACCTTCCGATGCTATCAATATTGCAGTAAGATGCAAGGTAGTCTTTGAAAATTCGCACATTCGAACTCATCACCACTTGTGCACACTGCATTCTCCTATGGCTTGGCTTGACAGTTGATCATTTTTGCCATGTTTGATGCTAGAAAAGTCACATGGCGGCTTGACTTTTTTTTCCCCCTGTAATACTGGACGGAAAATCCTTAGTTATACTTGTTATAATTGTTGATCAAACATTTTACTATTTTACGGATGACGCAGGTGCCAATACAAGTCAACAAGTACCTGATGTCCAGTGATGGAATGAGAGTAATTGAATCAGGCAAACTGCCAGCACAGTTCCCTAGTTTTGATGGCCGATTAATTACTGAAATGGACAAGTATGTTTGTGAAATACCTTGTAGTCATAAGGCAATGCAACTGACTTGTTTGCAGTATTACTCCTTTGCTTCGTGAAATACACCTCTTAACTACAAGTGACATTGCAGGCCAAATGGTCAGCCTTGTGCTGAAACCGATGAATTTAATCTTTTGAACAACATGTTGAAAGCTGTTGATGAAGAGCGTTACGATGATGCCGGTAATTACGGTCTTCTGATTATTTCAATCATTTACTGATTATGATTTTATGGCTTGATTGATGATGATAGTAACTGCGAATAGACCAGTGATTTTGTTCATAGGCTAGTTATAGGTATACAACTATACTTTGATGTTTTTGCTCTTATTGGTTAGAGCTATCAACTTGTTATTTTTCCTCTTGGATGTTATTCTGTAACATGAGAGGGTCTTGTTATGAGAATAATTTGAACAAAATCAACTATTTTTTATGCGAATTTCACATTTCTTTTGTGGACTTGCAATATAAATTGTACTTCTCTGATCTTGTTACTTTCACCTCTCATGTTTCTGATGCAACTCCAGCATTGTGGAGGGACAAACTTAATCAACATAGGGCTGGTAAAAACATGAAGAAAAGGTATGAAATTAATTTTATATGACAATTTTACAAAGGCATAAAATTGACAACTTAATTTTATTTTGTTGCAGGTCCTGAACTCTTTAATTGTACACAAAATCTAGGATTTGGATACAGCTGATAGCAGTCTCGTCCATCCCTTCCTAGGCCTATATACATATAATTTCTTTGTGAATAATTGTATATATTTAAACATTAATGCCAATGTATCATGTGTAGCTTTTCTGATGTTTGTTTCAATCATATCATCTGAAATATGCTGAATAAGCCCTATTAAACTTTCAAATGCGTGGTTGCATTGGTTAGCATTTGACATATTTGTGTTACAGATAAGATGATTTTATGAATTTACAACAATGGATAAAAAAAACAATTATCATCAAAGAATCACAAGAACACCAACTCTAGATAAGTCAACTTCACCTTATAACATACCAAGTCCACACTCATCAAAATCTCACTTTCATACAACTTGTACTCAACATTTGTTGAGCTTTCAACAGGTAAGATTTTCTAGTAGCCCTATGATTGAAGATATAATAACATCGTCCACCTTATAGTAGACCCGGTAGCACTGACATGTTTCTATAGTCAAGTTTACCTTATCACATCGGTGATTATTAAATGAAGACGGACAATGCAAATTTCAAGGTTTGCATTTTTTTTTTTTTAAAATTGTGCTTTAAATCTTACAGTTTGATCTTGATCCAACGGTCTGTGAACGCAGGATTATGAGGTCAAACACAACCAAATTGGGAGACTGTAAATAGAAGCATGTCAATGCAATAGGGCCTAGAACAAGGTGGATGATGTTAATATATCTTAAATTATAGTAGGGCCTACTAGAAAATGTTACCTGTTGAAAGGTCAACAAATGTTGAGTACAAGTATGCACTTGGTTTTTAATAAGGTCAAACAATGCCTTCGGTTGAAGGAAAGTCATTCGTCTATGGAGTACTTCCTTTTGGTCCCCAACTCGTGCAGAACCACTAAAATATTGGCCAATATCATCTTTGCGTATTCTACCAAAATATTAAGAGCTTTGTGTGAGTTTACAGCACTCCAATTTTTTTTTTTTTTGGTACAAACAGTACTCCAATTTCTAGTAGAATAAAAAACTATAAATCATTGACTTTTGGACTCTGAAGGTATGATACTTCAAAATAGATGACGTATCGTATCTCCTGTGTATCTTGCACCGATACCTGTCTGATACTTCCCGATACGTATCAGGAAAGTATCTAAAGATTAAATTTTATTTATTTTTTAAATAATTATCTGATACTTCCAGATACGTATAAGTAGAGTATATGACAATTATCATGGATCGATATCTGTCCCCCAATATTTCCCAATTAATGTTAACTAAAATAACTTAACTTCTTTTTTGGTTATAGCGCTTCTTTTTTGGATCGATAAAGTATAGCACTGACGAATATAGTATAGCACTTATGGTGCTCTTTTTGAGATATATTGTGTATGTAATTGACTAATCATCACTCTCTTAATCGTCAAGCTTACGAGTGGTTTCTTTTGTTTGTTAATATATTTGTATATTAAAAAATAGTTATAATTATATTGTACATTTAATTATATAATTTTTTTATTAACGTATCACAGCCGTATCGT
>Ga0099826_10001835_pt1 | contig 13217 bp, 9 predicted proteins | sample Mtrugardesep15_FD_76830 | JGI IMG/M metagenome (GOLD analysis project Ga0099826, IMG submission 76830) | Root nodule microbial communities of legume samples collected from California, USA - M. trunc garden sep15 | ecosystem: Host-associated > Plants > Roots > Nodule | place: USA: California... | reverse complement strand
AATTAGGGTATTATATAAGTCTACAAAATATTGTCAAAAAAAAAGATGCATTTTTTTAGTATCAAAGAAGTGTATAAAAAAAAAGGAAGAGGATAGGAACGATGCAATTTTTTAGTATTAAATAATTGTACAAAGTATTTTGTCAAAAAAAAGTGTAGAACACAAAATAAGAAAATTAGTTGAAAAAAAACTAAAATTAATAAGAAGAAAAAAAAATATACGTAGAAGTCTATCGATATGGTTAGCCTTTTTTTTTAAAATTTTTTTTTGCTATTTATGAATGGATTTGTTTAGGTTTTTTTTATTTTTGCTATAAATAAAAACATATTTGATGCATTTTAAGAGGCAATATTTTAGGATAGATTTGTTACAAACCTAAAAAGCATTATGGAGGACAAAAATTAGGGTTAGACTTAACAAAATTAATAAATAAGGATATTTCAACAACAAATGCCACATGAACGTTCTCCTTTTCTCTCGTGCTAAAATAGGGGTAATGCGTTGGTTGAGTTATTATGAATTTACCATACCATATCACATATTTCCTACTGTATTTATTTTTCTTTCATGTTTTGAATTAATTTTTTCCTTTTCTTTCTATAGATAGAATTATTATTATTAGAGTACTATTGTGTTGCTTGATTGCCTTCTGAAGAGGGAAACAAGCGCAATAACCGCGAGTGAAATTCAAGATAGGAATCAACAGTTGACAGTTGGTTAATTAGTTCCATATATTTAGATACTAGTTTTATTTTTATTTTTTTATAAAGAATATATTTAGTTAGTTAGTTATTTATATCTTTCAAGTGTGACTCCAAGACATTCGTCGGTAAGAACCTAACATTATTAAATTTGTCTATAAGTCTTAACTTTATTGATAAAATGTCGAAATTGTTAAGCTGAACGTTATGATCGAGGTTCGAACCTCGATACCTCCATTTATGTGTGAGTTTATAATGGTTTTCTCATTTCGTCTATCTATAAAAAAAATTATTAAATTTAGATTTCAATAATATGCCAATATAGAAAAATTCGGACAGCAAGGAATAGTGATCAGTGGAGTTGAAGGTGTTAAAGTTGTAAGTGGGACTTCCTTGATTCTTTTAGTGTAAATAGCCAACCATCCCTCAAAATCTTAAAAACTTTCAAATACCCACCAAAATTGAAGAAATGGCAAAAAATAACTTGAAATTGTTAAGCGTTAATCAATTTAGCCACTCTCATAGTCACCTTAAAGTGATTGATTATTATATGTTTGATACTGTCACATGGTTTGAAAGGTTACGCCACATTACAGGGTAATTGCCTATATATAAAAACAAAATCTTATATTTATTTTTCAAAGATGACATTCGCGCACATCCTCGCACCTTATAATCTTATATACCAATACCCCTTCACATCTAACACCTATGTGAAAATAACCCCCTCGTATTTTGTATTTATATGCAAAATGTACTTTAAATCATAAAACTTAAATGAATAAATACTACTTCAATATGACAATACTAACACATAATAAAAACATGACAATTATAGCAATTATGTTTAAATATGTTTATGCATAATTCGGAACGGTGTCGCCTAATTTAGGAAAATACATCATCAAAAAAGTCTATGATTAAAATAAAAACTAGTTTTAAACATGTTACTTCAAAACTAGTTTTTTTTAGCAAACTGTTGCTAAAAGAATCATCAACAAACCCAATAATTATACATAACTGATTAAAATAAAAATAAGTGATTACTATGATAGAGAAAAAATGCAAATTTTACTATTAATTAGTTTTAAACTTAAACTAAAATTAAGAATTTTAATTTAAAAATTTAAGTGATACAAACATTAATTAAAAAAAGGATAAAAATACAACTAATATATCATTAAGTTTAAATTGAAAATCTATTTTGAATATTACAAAATTCATACACAGTCAATTCTCCTACGGTCTCATGAATTGAACATGACTTTTAAATTTATGCATTTTAATCACAAAGAAAAACTACAACTACATGCATAGCACCATCAATATGTTTTGTAAATGAATAAAACCCTCATCTTTTTCATGTATTAAATAGAGTGGTGATATTTGAACAACCATTTACAACAATTTTGATGACGAACAACCATTTATGGCTCTTGGAATCATAAATATCATGTGTTAATGAATATTATATATTGTAGGATTAGTGGTCGTAAATTTTAATCTATTCATTTATATGTTATGTATATATTATCTTATTTGTTTAATCTCCTAGTTGTCTTTATTTGTTATTTTTTATTTTCTTCTTTTCATTTCTTTCTTCTTAATGCACACATGTGTAATGATAAAAAGACATTCATATGAACACACAAATACATTGCTAGTACTAAAACCAAAATTGTTACCTTCTAACTATTAAAAAATAATAATTTTATTTTAATTATTTATATAAAAGGGATAATAAATAAGATGGGGAAAATCACAAAATATATAACAAAAGGAGGGAATTGTAGTATATAGGAATTTGACTTTTGGTCTGTTGGAGTGAAATTTAATCAGAGCAAAGCCTTTCTATCTATACCAAAATAATTAGAGTTCTCGTTAGCTAAATCTTTTGGACAATAGATTAAAATAAAATTGTAAACATAAATTACCCGTATTTTATTTTCTCAATGTTAAAATAAAAGTCTCATCCAAAAATAATAATTAGATCCCTTGCTTCTTTTTTTTTTTTAATTTTTTTTTTATCATTTTCTGTTTAGAAAAAGTGGCAAAGTTTTTCGGTAGAATGGCAAAGAAACCCTACTTTCAATTCATTTTAGTCGTCTGACATTTATCAATTCACAACTCTTCTTCACCTATACAACTTAGTAATCTATACCGTATATAAATAAAATTATCTCTTTCAGCACTTTTGGGTTGAATTTTTCTTTCAAAAATGTCCTTAATTTTCAATACAAATATCACGTAACAAATAGATAAGAATAAATTTAAATATTAAAAAAATGTAACAAACACGATATGAATATATGTATATCTATTTTTTTTCCTTTATCATTTAAAAAGAATAACAAACTAGATGAGTATATTTATTTTTATTTTTTTTAAAAAAAGAGTATATTTATACTTACTTTTTCATTATTTCAATTATACCCTTAAACAACAAAAAATTATATTTTTACTTTTAACCAAAACCAAAATTTCATAAAAAAATATCGTTTATAATAAACATTTATTGTTCGTGTCCGTGCAAGTCTTTCCGCTAGTTCAACATAGATGAAGGAGTGAAATACTCAAATTGTACAGTGAAGATAGTGTAGTATGATTGTTAGAACAACAAAGGAAGGAAAGGTAAAAAAAAAAAGGATAACAACGCTATAGCCTAGAGGGTGATTCCAAACTCAGAAAAATAGCTCCTTCAGCTGTAATGTTTTTCAAATATAAATTAGCACCTTGTAATTTCTCAGATCTTTTCAGCTTTTCTTGCTCAAACAAAGCTTTTAACTTTGCCTCCCTTTCCGATTTTTTCTGAGCGGCTCCTGACAAAATAAACCTTCTCATCATTAGTTATAAGTTATGCTCCCATTCAACTCCTCAACGACAGTAACGGCCGAATCCGAGTGTTGGAAATTCACAAAACCAAAACATTTAGAGTTCCCATTCTCATGATCACAACACTCGTTATTACACCAAAAGTGTTGAAAAGCTGCTTAAGTTCCTCATCAATTTATGTTTCAGAAAGGTTTTCACATACACATTAGTGAACTTAGGTGATGACATTTCTTGGCGCCGAACAAAATATCCTACATAAACTTTCTTATCATTCAGCGATTGCTATCCAACATTTCAATAACATTCTTTGCAGACTTATCATTGTCAAACTGTATAAAATCATATCCCCTAGATTGACCGTTGATATCATAGCAACAAAAACACATGTCCAAACTTGTTATCCATTGATGTTTCTAACACATTTGCAAATACAATTTTCCGAATGAGAGGGTCTCGATGAGAAAACATAATACGAATGGGTTTTCATTCAGAGTAATATAGTTCAAACTCTCCATCGCATTAGCAACTCCAGTACAAAATTTTTGAAGTTAAAAGAAACAAATATAGATAAAACAACGTTTTTATAGATGTTTTTATAAATTGAACAAATTTTCTTTTATTGATTAATGCATTGTCTATAACATGTTTCAATTTCCAATGTAACTCAACATCACAAAGTCAGCTTATCAGTTAAATATTACCTCAAAACTACTATAATATATAGCTTCAAAATTCTTTTGCCAAAAACTTGGGCAAAAAAATACAGCATAGAGATGTGAGTAACATAAATTTAGATAATCTTGTTCTTCCCATTTGTTTAATTAAAAAATTATTTCTTTCAAAATGCTTATAACACAACCTACAACTCATAAATAAAAATACTTCATCTTGTGATATCGAATGTACTCATAAACTACCTATAACAAGAGTAACAACTTAAATATTAATCTAAAAGATAGTCTACGCACCAATGGCAGTCATGTCGCCAATGTTTATGATATTTCCGCAATCACATTACTACTACAGTTGCAACTGCGTTTGTCAGTGTTTGACTACAACTTTCTACTTTACCAAAGATGGATACAATGATTTAAACAATGAATGATGTTGAACATGGTTTCAAATAATAGCCATATCAGATATTGTGACTAAGGTTTTTAATGTTCACATGATCATGATCATAACGTAGACATTTAAAATAGGAATTGAAGAATCGCGACAGTATTAAAGAATCCCGACTCAACCACAACACAAACATAATTTTTAATACTAGGGTTTTACTCTCTTAAAAAAAGAATTTACTTTACTCTTTTGTAATCAAAGTCATAAAAATCAATTAAGAATGTTCACACCCAACAAAGATGTCAACTCAACTCTCGTCGCCGGCCCCTACGATCTCTTTAATGGGTAATAAGTGCTTTTCTGAAATTCAATTTGCTTAAAAAAATTGTTATAGAAAAAAAGTTATGTTTCAATATTATAGGACTACAAAAACATTTAGACTATTATTTTTTTCCACCCTACCCTTTCTCGCACACCCTATTTTTTTTATTTTTTTTTTACGAAAATGCTCAAGTGATTTTCGAATTGAGTTTTTTCTTCATCTTGGGTGGAAAAAGAAATGAATTTTTCGCCAATTCGGTTTTTATAATTTGAACATCCCAAAAAATAAAGTACGTTCTTTGCTTTTTTTCGGATTATAGAATTTGAACACCCCATAAAAACTCTTATTCAGGGAAAAAAGATGTTCGAATTATATAATCGGAAATCAATCAGCATAATTTTTAAGCCTATTTGTAACATGGATAACGAGTTTAAGGATCATATTAATCTTTCTAACTCTCATAATTCTGTTTTAGGTCATTGTTAGTCGTTCTTAGTCAAAAATCTGATTTTCAAGATACTTGATTAAATTGCTCCGAAATATTTTCAGAAAATTAGAAGAATTAAATGAATGATCAAGACTCCAGTCCCTTTTACGCGACCCCGCCACTCAAAATTCAAAATTTCATCATTTAGACACATTTTTCATTTGTTTTATTTGATTTATAGAATTTTTTTGGTATTTATATATATTTTTTATTTACATATTTTATCATTTTTATTTTGTTTTTTGCTGTTCTTAAAAGCGAAATTCGCAATTGCTGAAACAAAAGAGATTCTGATTAATACTTATGTATAAACATATTTCGAATTATATAATGTGAATATATCCAAACGATTGTAAAAAAATAGGGTACGAAGGCAATAGAGTGAGAAAGATAAAGATGGTTAAATATTTAACTTTCCAACATATTTAACTTTAAATAATAAAGGGAGTGGTCAAGTTGTGTATTAAACAAGGTGGAAAACTTGGAAAGGTTTCAAGTACAATTGATGGGCCCAACCCAACCCAAGTATCTGGAAATAAATTTCAACGGTCAAAAATTCAAAAGCTTTGGACTTTCATAACCGTTTGGTTCGATTCTTCCTCAATCTCATTCTCATCCTTACGAGGAAGACGGAGTTGTAAAACAATCATGAAGTGCTTTCTTCTACCTTGTTTTTCTTCCAAACGTCAAAAGCACTTTTCTTCTAAACCTACTTATACTACCATTCAACACACACACCATGACACCGACCTTGAAGAATCTATCCATTGGATATCACAATCAAAGTATGTACATTTTTTCATTCTTATAATATATAGTTTCATGATTATTAATTATCATTTCATTTATTTATTTTCAGAATAGAAGAAAATGAACAAGAGAAATCTCAATGTGTAAACAACACTGGTGATCTTGAAACAACAATTGAGAACAAAGATAACCATGAAGAAGAAGAGTGTTCAGATTCACTTTTTTCTGTTTCCATTACTTGTGGAAAACCTGTTTCAGTAGAAGAAAATCTTGAGAATGAAGTTAACAGCACTCCAATCAAACTCCATCATGCAAAAGATGAACCAAAGAGTGAAGAGCAACCAAATGAAGCCAAAGATTGTTCTGATGATGATATTAATCTTGATGGTGATGAGAAGACCGGGAATGAAGAAAGGTCTTCAGAATCTTCTTTGTTTTCTCTATCAACCGATTACAATTGTCGAAAAAGAATTTCATTTTCTTCAACAACTGAAAAAGAAGTTAGCAGTAAAATGGTGCAAACCCAAGAAGAGAGTGATGATGCTTTCTCCTCAGTGTTGAATCCAATTGAGAATGTGGTCAAAGTGGCCAAAGCAACGGTGTTGCATTCCGTAAAGAAAGACAAAGAAAACATGAATTGGGATCAGAAAGAAAAAGAAGAAATTGGAGTAGATAGGCAAATTTTAGGAGAATTGAAAGTTGAAGAGATAAGGAAGTATTATAGTCCTAATGTGTCAAGCAAATCTTCTACAAGTCTTAGTCCTCAAGAAACACCCATCATTGCCACTGTTGGAAGCTACTGGAATCATTCCAAATCCAACAAATTTGGAAAGGTTAGCCAAGTTAATTTTGTTACTTCCTCAATTTTAAAGTATCATGTATTTATGTGTTATATAAGTATGTAGTGTGTTGATGATTGAGGGTAGTTGTTTGTATTGCAGGATGGGAAACAAGATTGGAGTTCAACAGCAATAATAAAGACCAGACTAGAACCAGCGTTTGAATTTCAAGCCAGTGTTGCTCAAAACTAAGACCTTACCACATCCTATGTGTGGTAGACAGGCACAATTTTTTTGATTCAATTGTATCATAATTCGAATATCCTAGTTTTGTTTGATTCAAATAAATAATGAGGACATGTAATGTAAAAATGCCTTTTGCTTTAGTAAGATAATGAAAGCAAATGTCTCCATTTGTTCTATTTTTTGTTTGCAATGATATTCACCGCTGAAGCAAAATGCAACCCACCAGCATCACTAGGATGACAAATGATATCCATGTAAATGTAAATCAATTCCTTAATTCTTTCCCTAAAAAAAGTTTAATGTATGTATCCAAGTTTCTGATAAATTTTATAACTCAACCAAACTCATTTTTAAAAAAACAAATGTCATAAAATAACACTGTCGTTATAATTTTCCTGTATTAAGTAAATTACAGTTATTAAATGCATTTATATAAAACAAAGGCAAACTGGCCCTATTGCCCAGTTTATCACTTTCAAGTAGGTGCCGTTTTCCAAATTCTGGAGCTGCTGTCTCGAACATAGCTGCAGATTTTCGTTGACATTTCGGTTCAAGTGGCACGAGACTGCTTGGTTAATTGGCAACAGTTGCGGGGATCTGTTGCAGCACAGCCGAAGCAGCTGTGAGTAACATTGCAAAATTAGACTAAACCTGCAGCAGGACAGATATAATGTAATAGTGATGCGACGATCTTTTAAGAACAAGGTTGTATCAGTGTATGGATGTGTTTAAGAGGATCCAATGGTGAGTTTATTCAAGCCAAGATGACATGGATACAAGGATTACCGCCACCTCATGAGGCAAAAACTTGGGACTTGAGGGAAGCAATAATTTAGCTTCACAAATTAGGAATTCACCAGTGTGTCGATTTAACTTGATATTAATGGCGATCTTAATTCCCACTCTAAATTTGGTGCTATTTTGCTTGTAGAGCTTTGCAATTATATCGAAACTTTAAAATAAACTTTGTCAGAAGCAAGCAAAATCTGGTGTTCAATTGCTAGCCATGGGGTCTCTCTTATAAGTAGTTACCAAGTTTTTTGTTGAAAATTTTGAATGAAATGATTTAAAAGTTAGTTTATCCACATCTTGTATTGAAATTTTTGAATGAAACGAGTTAAGTTTATCACTTAGTTGGATAGTCGATATTAACATGTAACATTGGCTCAAAAAATTCGTGACTCCATTATGATTCTTAACATGAGGAATGATAAAGATACTCCAATGGCTCACGCTGTTGAGGGGGGAAATTTTTTTATCACGTGATCTTTCATTCAAAACATACATAAATACATTTGACATGTATAATTAGTTTTTTTCTGTTTTGAATTTTTTTTAGTCTATCATGAGAATATTATGGAAAGTCTATATAGGGGTCAGGACCATTCAACAATCAGGCATACTTAATATGCAAAGCTCGTCATGTCAATGGACCAAAAAAGTACATTAGGAAATTCAGAGTTGTTGATAGTTTACCCCCATCTAAATGGAGTTTTAAGAGGACATGGTGCAATCAAATCTAATTAAGTGAATCCAAAAGAGCTCATCACCAAATCCACTCCGAAAAGTAACAAGGGCAAAACTTTGGCAAAATAAAACGTTCCAAACCTTTACTTATGATCATTCAATAAATAAAGACCCACTTTCCATGCAATTCATTCGGATATATGGGCAGAGCAACAACTCTTCAGTTTAATATCACCACAAACTCTAACATTAGAACTTGCTGATACAATCTCCAGCCTAATTTGCCTCATCTCCTTTACCATCAGCAACTTGCATGTCATCAAGCGGAGTTATGCTATTATCAGGTTGGTTTGAAGCTTCCATACCCTCCTCATTTACCTCATTACTTTTTATTTCCACTGCAGCACTCATATCTACTGTGGTCTCACTATTTTCAATATAACTTTCAACGTTTTTGTCTTTTAGAACATTTGAATGCCCATCCTCTGCAGCAGGTGCATCTGGCAATGCAACACCAGTACTGTCTGTCATTTGTGCTTCACTAGAATCCACATCCATGTCGATTTTGGAGCTAGAAGTAGCCTGATCTTGCATGGTAGCTATTTGCTGGTCAGCTGTGAGGGGCGCCGCTTCACTATTTTCTGTACCCTGCACATTAATTTCATCAGCTGTGGCTTCAGTACTCTCAAGTACATGATTCTTAGCATCAGTTTCTTCTTGCTGTTGTGCTTGTACCTCTTCTATTGCATGATTCTTGGATTCGATTTCTTCCTTTTGTTGTGCTTGTACTACCTCTTCTATTGCACGATTCTTGGCTTCAGTTTCTTCCTTCTGTTGTGCTTGTAGCCTGAAGTGCTCCATTACATTTTGTGTCCTTTCCAGCTCTGTCATAAGATCCTCATACCTCTTCTGTAAAGTTTTCTCAAGTTCCTTTTGCTTCTGAACTTCAGACCAAAGATTGTTTATCCTATGTGATGCTGCTGACTGCTCCTGCTTTTTTAAAGCTTGAAAACACTCGAATTCTGTTGCAGCCACGTCCATCTGCTTGAAAGTGGCCTCGATTTGTGGCCAAAGACCTTTTTTCGATCTCATCTGAAAATCCAATAGCCAAAGTTTAATATTCAGTCTCGATGACGGAAAAGCAGTCAAAAATTATGAAGATAAGAAACTATATTCAATTTTTCAATCTGCTAAACCCATAGAAAAGGGTAACTTCATAGAATAAATCCATATTTGTGGCCAAAGACCTTTTTTTGATCTCATCTGAAAATCCAATAGCCAAAGTTTGATATTCAATCTCGATTACGGAAAAGCAGTCAAAAATTATAAAGATAAGAAACTATATTCAATTTTTCAATCTGCTAAACCCATAGAAAAGGGTAACTTCATAGAATAAACCCATATAATCAAGAAAGAAAACAAAGATACAAAATAAATTTGAAGATCAAGCCTCCTTAAAAAGAAGTACTACTATTTGATAATACATACATGTGCCCAATTGCACTGTTGCAGATTTTAAGATGAGAGGGTTTGCTTAAACTTGAACAAATCTTTCCTTTTTTGGTGTTACAAAGAACTGATAAAACTATTTCCTATGCCCCAGCACTTTCATACTCTATCATCACATTTCACAAAATAAAAACCCCCTTCTTTGTAGGATCATTGCATCATGTGAATCTCAGACAACCATCGTGAGAAATTGTAAATCTAATTTGATCATATGGTATATAGCTAATTTGACCATCGCAGCCAAGTATACCCCATGACCACTACAACCTCAATTAAAAAATCAAGTCAGTTTTGTTTGGCAGGACTACACACCAAATTCTAATCAAGCTGATCCTCCATCCTTAAAACTTAAGCTATTGGATCAGATTTACACAAGACTACGCTTGCACCATACATGAGATGAAGTCTATATTATGTTAACTTTTCTATCATCCATTATATGCCATGGGAATGCCAAACAAGGTCGAAAGAAATTACAGTGGCAAACATCAATCTCAAAAAACAAAATGAAGTCAAACCATACTTTCTGTGCATTCCTAAATTACAAAGAAAATAAATGTAACCGGTCACCCACGATAATGAAATGCAATTCCAACAGATCTCCATGATCTCCTACCCTACGGATTAGTTGAGCTCCAAAAACTATCAATTGCAACAGTTTTAAGTTAGGTGTAAAGCATTTTATATTACAAAATCAACTTTGAAGAGCATTCAGACAACATTAACACTCTAGAATCTCAGTAAGATTGATGCAAGCTAACTACTCATAAAAGAAAATGAAAGCTGGTAACCAGCTGGCACCCAAGGAACTTGACAACTACAAAATGTGCCACTAACAATAATTGAAAGAAACACGGCAAGAAAAAAAAAATGTAGAAATTTGCATACAAGTTAGCAGTAGCATACCTCATACCCTTGCGTGAGTGTTGTAACCTTCTTCTCAAGTCGAATCATCTTCTCCTTCCCATCATCCAGCTTACTTCTCACATTCTCAAATTCATTCTGCAAAGCTGCTAGTTTCTCGGCATTTCCAGCAACACTTGATAGACCATAAGCGTTACGGGTATCAAAGTACATTAAATCATTCATGCAAGTTGTATGTGCTTCAACAAATTCCTCGAGGGAATCATTTTCATGCCCCATTGCCTCACGAAGATACTGGGCTTCATCTTTTATCAACTGATCAGCCTATTGAGAACAACAGATATAAATAAGTAACATTCAACACAGATATTATCATTCATCAACGTACAAGCTCATCTCCAATTATACCATAATCATATTTAAGGAGTCAAATAATAATTAACAAGCAGTTTGGAAGTTTGTATTACTATCATTTGGTGAATTAACATACAGGCCTTGTAACTTGTTAAAAAGTTGCCCCGGGGCACTCTTTAAGCATTCTAATCATGGGCGCATCTAGTGTTAGACATGGTGTGGCAGTTGCCACACCAGATTATTTCCCATTTTTTTCTTCATATACTTGAGTTAAATTTAAGTCGTCTATGTATCACAATTTCTACGTTAGCCAAGTGATATATGTTAGGTGGATGGTTCGCAGGACCTGTGTTCAACTCTCGTTGAGTTGCAGTTTCTAATTTTTTTTTAAAATTATTAGTATTAAAAAGGGTTTAGCAGGGAATCGATCCTGTAACACTATGGTAAAATACTCTCACCCAAACCACTTTGCTGAATTGTTTAAGTTGTCAATGCTTTACTTTGTTAATATATATAGTTTCTTTGAAATTTTTGCCACACCAATAACAACTGTCTGGATCCGCCCCTGATTCTAATTCAAGAAATTATCCACTAAAAAGGTTAATTGTTTCAATTTCCAATGCATTGAATTAAATACAATAATTCTCATAAAAATTACAATTTAAAGGTCTTAAACAGTACCCCGGGAGCACTCGTTAACATTTCCCTTGACATAAATAGGGAATAAATGTTGTAAAAGGTAATTGAAGAATCACTTGTTTACAAAAATGAATGTGGAAGGTAGAACTTGGGGAATCACGACTGAATCAGGAGGGAAATCATCTGAATTCACAAAAGAAGAAATGGAGAACAACAATTAAGAGAAACTAAAACCAACTTCAACCTAATTAATCAAATGATTATAACTGAAAAAACAAGGACGATACAATAAATGAATTATCTTATTTTGAGTCGAGAAAAGTATAATCAAATATAATGTGTTTTTATTTTATTTTATAGCTGAGTGAGTCTTGTGTTAGACACAGAGGGAGTGAGTTGAAGCTCAGACTCACAAAGAGGTAGAAGGAGATACTTCATGTAAGCTGAGGTAACAGAAAAAGTCAGATCCGTTCAACAACTTTGTGATGTATGAGGTACGGGTAATCTATGAGGGATCCAAGATCGTTTGTGGTCAATGAGTTTTTTTATCGTGTCATTTTCTCTTCACAAACACTCTTTTGCATTTTTTATTTTATCTTTTGCATTCTAACATCCGAAAAATGAGAAGTGTTTTATTGTACGCTTTCAAAAGATAAGTGATGCCATTCACTTACTTTCGGTGGTTCAACATATGTATAGGTAAACAACATCACTCACTTTCAATACTTTGCTAGCACCATCATACTATGAGGGTCATAATACTGATCAACAATCATAGGGTTCTTGACTCATTCAAGTTTGATATCTTCGTATGCGACATTCCTTACTTACCCACTTCCCTTTTCCATGTCAATGTAGCTCTTCAGATGTAGCAAAATCTCCACCTTTTCCAAAGGATGCGACATTGATGTCATGACTAGGTCCATAAAAAAACACTAGTTATGCTAATGAAACTAGATCCAGAGTGAATTAAGACGCAATCATCACCAGTTTCGATGGTTAGGTTCTTAACGACGATGTTGGATGAAGATTCGACATCAATCCCATCGATGTTGGGACTATCTTCTAGTGCAATTATCTAAAGATTTGATATGGAAGCACATCTGCATGAATCTATATTTGTATGTTTTTTTTAGGGTTGTTAATGTGAGTCAAGTTGATAAGCGTTAGACTTTCAACGAGCATAAACACTTGTCAAACTATTT
>Ga0099826_10001834_pt1 | contig 13219 bp, 6 predicted proteins | sample Mtrugardesep15_FD_76830 | JGI IMG/M metagenome (GOLD analysis project Ga0099826, IMG submission 76830) | Root nodule microbial communities of legume samples collected from California, USA - M. trunc garden sep15 | ecosystem: Host-associated > Plants > Roots > Nodule | place: USA: California... | reverse complement strand
TTTTTTTTATATATATATATATATATATATATATATATATATATATATATATATATATATATATATATGGGAATGCTAATGCACACACACTTTAATTTTAGAAGGTGTGTATTAGCATCCTACACTCATTAGTTTTAGACAAAAAAATACCATTTCTCTCTTTTTTAATTGTCACTAAATACATGACCTTTATAGTAATATGTCATACCCATAATTTTTTTTTCTCTCTCTCTTTCACTCATTTTTTTTCTTCACGTAATCCAAAAAAAAAATTAAAAAGCCTTCACGTGACTTGTTTGTTTGAAACCGAAGGTGAAGGAACAATGGAAACCAAGTGATGAAAATTGATTTGTACCCTTTCCAGCAAGTTGTCTTTACACAAGAATTCTATTTAAAACATGTTTGCCCAAAATTATTTGATGTTACTTGTCACTTTTTGGCATAGCCGATGAGTTGTGTGCACCCTCATGTTATACCAAATACTAAGTGATTGAAAATTTCATATTATACTCTTTGTTTAGCATGAATCTTGCGATTTTCAAATATGTATAAAGTCATGGAAGTTATCAAGACCATTTTTCTTAAGTGAGTGATAATCCACTAGCCAAATACAGATAATTTGTGAGCAAGTTGTTCCCCCTATGAGCTGAAAATAAACTAAAAAATTGCTTTTGAACTTTTTGACCCTGAACCATGAAAAGAAAAACAACGTGATGTCCTTTTATCCTATAAGAGAGCATATTTAATAATAGGGTTTTGTCCAAGTTGGCGATAGAAGGGTTGTTGTAATTCTTGAAAATTGGTGAATGTAAATAATGGATTTTAAAATTTGAATTGATTGACAATGGGTTTTAAAATTTGAAATCTTACTTTAAGTAAAGTATTCTTTGATATTCATGTTTTAATTTAGGGTTATTCGTGAAATTTGATTTTTCTTGTCCTTTTTTACTGTTTCTTTTTTGTTCACTTCGAGGGTTTGACCTATTCCCCTTCTTGTAAATACTTTTTCTCCTTTTTTTTTTAATAATATGTATTGAGAAGGCGGTAGAGGAAGGGAGTTTCCGTTCGACGTCAACCTAATTAAGATGTTTCAGACGCTCCGCGATATCTAACCTTTCTCTTGCTTATAATAAAAAAGAATTAAAGTTGTAACATGCATACTGTTTTTTAGAAACTTACAAGATTCTCATAAAAGAAAAAAAGAAACTTACAAACGTAAATAATTTTAATTATGGTTATAGTGTTTTCAGAATAATGCGAATGTTTGTTGTTTAAAACTAGAAATATAGCTCTTCCATTAAGTAGTCACCATTGAAGCATTTAGATAATATTTGTCACAAAACATCAAACTCAATATATAATAAGACATGGATGCATCTCACACTGTTTGCATCATGTTGGTATTTATAGCTAGTTTTCTTTTGTTAGTCCAAACTGGGCTATCAGATGATGTTACCGATCCACCAATTGGATCACCTATTGAATATATTTATGCAGAAAGGCCATTGTCTTCGTATGAGAATTATTTGTATGATTGTACAACACAGCTATACCCAATTTGTGGCGAGGAGATATTTTCTACTGTATTTTTTGGTAATACAACTTATAGCAATGTATGTTGTCTAAATCTTGTGAATGATTTGGGAAAACTCTGCCATGATGGCCTGGTTAAATATATTCTCACATCTCCAAAATTCCAGAAAAACAAAGTATCCATTTGGGAAAGGAGTGAACAAGTTTGGAATGATTGTGCATCTAGAGCACAAGATATTACTCCAGTCGAAGCTGAACCTCCAGTAGATGCTGAAGCTCCATATAATGTTTGAATTAATTTAACATTAGGAGATCATATTTATCTTTGATGCTACTTAAGATTTATCTATAGGGACAAAATTAATTGACAGCAAAGTGTCAAAATAGATTGTGACATCAAAGGCTTTTCAATAATTCAATAAAATGTTCATGTGATCTTTCTTTTATTTTTGGTCTTGGGATCTTATATTTATCTATGCTTCCTAGTTCCTACGAATTTAGATCTTTGTTGTCCTTCATGTCTCTATCTCTCTCATCAATTTTCACTTTCATCCTCATCTCTTCACTTTATTTTTTTCTTTTCAGTTTCTCTTCCTCGCTCACAAAAAACCAAATGGGTTGAAGTTACGTTGCAGTACATGATCGAATTCCGGTTTCCTACAAAGAATGCTGCTACAATTTAATTTTGGTTACGTTTATAACTTAAGAAAAAAACAAAATCATTTGCTTTACCTAGTTTCTTCTGGGGATGGTGTATGATTTCAAATCTTAATTGCACTTTATCTGCTGCCCTAATTCGCAAATCCTGCTGCCCACAAGATTTGGATGGACGTCAATGTAAGTGTAATTATATTAGATTATTATTCAAGTGTTTTTAACTTTCAGGTGTTGATTCTAATTTATATTTATTTAACCACCAAAAAAAAAACCATTTTTATTTTATTTTAGAGTCACGAGTGTGTACTTCGTCGAATCGGCCATGGGAAGAAGATAGGTGCAATTGCACACCCACCCGAGCATCTGTATTAGTTATGGAATCCAGTTATAGCTTCCGGTCTTGTCCCATTGCTTACGACAGGGTTTCACAATTTGCTTCAGGCCTACCGATTTGTTAAAGAGGTGACATAAGGAGACTAGCAAATTCCATCTGCCTATTGGCGGGATGTCCATCGCGTTAGATGATATGTTATGTCTTCTGCATATCCCAATTGAAAGGAAAATGTTGACACACATGGCAAAGTTCTCCCAAGACCAGGGTGTTGATGACATAGTTACTTGGTGTTGTTGAGCATTCTAGGGTTAAGGAGTGTGCAAAACTGTTTGGAAAATGTAGCTTGGATGGAGGAGGAGAAAAATGAATATAGGGCATGATGCGTGAGGGTTTTCTTGCTCTATCAGGTTGGAAGTACAATATTCACCGACAAGAGCAACAACCATATCGATGTGATGTTTTTTGAGGCGCTACCGAATCTTGACATGCTTAGTGAGTTGTCATGGGGTGGGATGAAATTGAGTAATCTTTACCATAATCTCTCTTAGGCCATCGATTTCACGATTACATAGATAAGCAGATATGACCCTACCACATGTAATTAATTTTACTTTAACATTTGATTTGTTTTTTATCTTTGTGTTTTTTATTTTAGATTTCTTATTAGAATATGTTTTTATAACTCTGTTTGTTTTTTCAGTTCTGGGTTGTGAACCATTTCACAAACATGTTTCCAAATAAGATGCATTCAGCCTATACCCCAGACGTGCCACGCCACGCCGTCATTAATATTTCATTCTTCACAGTTTACATTTGGATTTTTATTTTTATATGGGGTCACATGTCGTTTATATTGGACAAAAGGGGATTGAAAGTAATTGTGATTTATTTATAAAGTTGTAATTAACATGTAATGGTTATAAATGTGATTTTTCTCCGTAGAGGTATTTTAAAAAGAAAAAAAAAATTGACTACAAAAGTACCAGAAGTATCACTAGACTGTACGCTAAGTCGCTAACTAGAGCATGAAACCATGCTAGAAGATAACATGTTCAAAATACCATCATTAAAATTTTAGGAGAGATGGAGGATGTTTTGTTGTTTAACGCCTTAAGCTCTCTGTTAGGTTTTCTTCCTATAACTTTAGCGGCGGCGCTTCACTATGTTCTGGTGTCTTCTTCTTCATACATTGTTCGGCCATACTTCCAGTAATGAGGTCAATTCTCATTAATTCGTCTCCAGCCAAGCCTCGTGGTGAAGAAGCCACCAAACTTTCTTCTAAGGTGGCTCTCCCTGTTTGCTTCAGTGTTCTATAGCCACCTAGGAGTTTTCCTCTTGTTTCAACCTCTTTTTACAATGTCTGCATATGCTGGTGGTTATAATTTCCTTTGGTGACTCTTTTATTTGGTAGCATTTATAATCGTTCATGTATTTACTACAAAACTATAATACCTTACCAAAAAATGACAAACCTCGTTGCATAATGAATTATAAAAAACTTAAATACCTTTTTAGTCCCATAATTTATTTTTAGGGTTCATTTAATCCATTAACTCTAAAACTAGTCATTTTGGCCCCCTAATTTGAGTTTGTTATTAATGCAATTTGTTCTTCTCTTAAAATAGACCTAGACAACATTATTATTTTTTGACACAGACCTAGACAACATTATTGTTGAGCTGTAGTATTTGATTTGTATAAATACTTTGATAGTGTTAAACACACCTATAATCCCACAAACCAACCACGAGTCGTTTCATCCTGTTTTTATCATCGTTCATATAATTTATGAAAAAATTCTCATAAAATCACCCATTTTTAAATTGTTTCAATTCAAATAGGCATGACAATGGGCGGAGTGGGGACGGGTTTTGCCTTCCCCATCCTCATTCCTTACTCTCATATACTTACATATTACCTTACCCATACCCAACGGAGATGAGAAATTGATTCTCATCCCCGTCCCCAATGTGTTCAGGTATTCCGGCCCCATCCCCATCCCCGCATTAAATCAATTTTTTTTTTAATAAAAAAATTGATTTTTTAAGCTTCAATGGTAATATTCTAATGCATTATCCAATAATTTGCGCGCATTTTAACATATCCTTACCGAATAATTCGGTTGCTCATTTAACTATCATTGAAAGTTCTTATATCATGACAATCATCAAACCAAATAACATGACATATCATTATCAAGCCCCTCAACAAAGACAACAACATAACCTTTCTACATTCGGGTAGGGTTTGGGTATGAGTTCGGGGTGGGTACATATATCCCCGTTACCCGTCCTGTACCCGTATTATGAAATCGGAGAAAATCCAAACCCAGTCAAATTGAGAAAAATCCGTCAAATCGGGGTTGGGTTGGGTAGGTAACCATGGGCACAGGTTTTTGTCATGCCTAAATTCAAACAAGTTTAACAGATGATATGAGGTACTAAAAACAAGTTTATTTTATGGTAAGGAGTAACAGTTTAAAATATTATTATTATAAATTTTAAAAATAGCCTCCCTTCACAATTTTCTCCAGGCCTAAATAAACGTTGGACATATAATTGATATGTCCTAATTAATACGGTTTATTGTTTCTCTTCAACCTGCATGGCTCTATATATAATTTCTTGTAAAATTATATATAACATAATTTTTGCTAAACACTTGTTTTTGCTTTTAAAATATAATGATTTATTTATATAAATTATGATGGTTTTATTTTAATGAGTTCAAGTTGTAACATACAAACCATGTTTAGAAACTTACAAGATTCTCATCTCATAAAAGAAAAAAAGAAACTTGCAAACATTAATAATTTTGCTTTTCATTAGTGTTTTCAGAAACGACTTAATACAAATGTTTGTTGTTTGAAACTATATATAAATATTGCTCTTCCATTAAGTAGTCATCAGTGAAGCATTCAGATAAATTTTGCAAATAATAAATATAAATCTATATATAATAAGACATGGATGCATCCCCCAGTATTTTCCAATTGTTGCTATTTATAACAAGTTTTATTTTGTTAGTCCAATCTGGCCTTTCGTATAAAGTTACCGATCCACCAATTGGATCCCCGACGGAATTTAATTTCGCAGAAAGGCCATTGTCTTCGTATTCGTATGAGAAGTATTTGAATAATTGTGCGGCACAAGTATACCCAATTTGTGGTGAGGAGATATTTTCTAGTGTATTTTTTGGTAATCAAACTTATAGCAATGAATGTTGTTTTAATCTTATGAATGATTTGGGAAAACGCTGCCTTGATGACCTGGTTAAACATATTTTGTCATCTCCAAAATTCTATACAAACAAAATTTCAATTTGGCAAAGGAGTGCAAAAGTTTGGAATGATTGTGCATCCATATCACAAGGTATTTCTCCGGTAGAAGCTACGTATTATACGAGTGTCTTGAAGGTTGTAGACTCTATCAATATGTCTTGGGACATACCGTCTTGGGAAGAGATTTTTCCGAAACCTGAAAAGTATCCTTGTTACGCTTATGAATGGCCGTTGGATCTGATAAATTGTTTTCGTAGATGGCGACAAAAATGATAGCATGATTAGATAGGAGATCATTTTTAACTGTGAGTTTAATACCACTTGTACTTATGTCTCAAAATATGAAAGTAATACTAATGTATTCATTTCTATCATCTATATGTTGAATACCCATCAGCATATTTCAGATTCAAAAACGGTAAATTTAACAACCACCGTGAATACATAACCAGAAATCAAAACCCAAATCAACAGACTAGAGATCCAAGGAGTACTGCAAGACTTAATGCATCCAATTGGGTAAATTAGGTAAGACTTAATCTTGTGCCCATCTCTATTCTTTGTTTGAGTGGATGTGGGAAGGAAGAAAGGTTTGAGAGACCATCTGTTTGTGTGATGTGGTTTTTACGGTTGGATATGGCTTCTTATTCTCCAATGGTTAGGTATTCATTCAGCTGATATGCTGCAAATTAAGATCATCTTATTCATTTTGAAAGTGGAAAAACCACATTAATTGTGTGTGGTTCAAACGTTTTCTTCTAATGGTTAGGGTGAAAACATATTCCTTCCAATCGTTAGGTCCAAACGTTTTATTGGACAGTATATTGGAATGAGTTATTGTAAGCGGAAAACAAACATTAAGTGTGTGGTTTTATTTTTATAAGGGATTAATTAAGTGTGTGTTTTGGTTGGAGGAAAATTGAGAGGAGAGGATACATTATTTTAACTTTGATTTGTTTGATTCAATTATTTGAGGATAATAGATGAAGCCACGTTCTTACTAAAACCGCTTTTAAGGCCAATTTGACGAAACACAAGATTATATAACTCCTCCCTCCTTTGTTGAAAATAAAACATGCATTACTTGATGCTAAAAGAACAAAAAAAATGGAGAAAAATAATACAAGTAAGGTGAAATTTGTTGTCTTATTCAGTAAATATAAACTTACTGATTTATAGATGGTCTGAAGCTATGCCTGCAATATCAATAAGAAACAACATCTCATTATTCAGTGCAGAAATGGAAGAAGTATTAACACTCTTTTCTTTAGCTAAGACATGTTCACACGCGCCAACTGCATCGTAAGCATGTAGCACATGCAAGGCTATGATATCTGAATCATGTAACGCACTCTTTAACTCATTAACTGCACCTCTGTAAGATTCAGCACAATATTTGATTACTGCAGAAGAAGGGTATTTGTTCTTCATTTCTTTGACATGAAGTTCAGCTTTAACTGCTTTTTTTATTGCCACGGTCCTTAGAAATAATATGGAAAATGTAAGATAATCTTCGGTCGAAGTAATTTGAGGGTAGGCTTCTAAAGTTTTCAAGCAGCGTTGTTCAAAATCTTTGTGGCCAGGTTCCTTACATACACTTTCGTACAACTTAGGGCTTGATTTTGGTGGAATGGCATGAGAAATAAAGATCATTGAAATGGTGAGAAACAAAGATAAATATGTTGAAGGTGTCATTCTTTCTTTTGTTAGTGATGATGGACAATAAAGTTACTTTATGGTTGCTAATTTATAGATGGTGTGATGACATATTTTGTTACTACTTCGCAATTTTTTTACCGGTCAATTTAGTCTAAAAAAAAAAAAATGAAAATCATAGTTTTAATATTTTTATTTAATTCTCGGTGTATAGATGTTAGTGTTTATTTTGAGTTTTATTATTGTCATGACCAAGTTTTTCCGCATGAATCTTGTAAGCACAACTCAGTTAATAATTGCAAAGATAATATTATGTAGGGGTTCGCGATTGAACCCCCACTCCCCACATCTTCACAAAAGATGTCATCACTCTTATTGATATTACAATATCCACCGACCTTTTTTTTTTGGTTAAAATAACCAATCATAAATCAAAATATTGGTCAGCAAACAAATCCACTCACAATTAATACTCCTGATTTTTTTTTGAGTAATTTACAAAAATTGTGGATTTTAATAAAAATATGTAACTTTTAATCAATAATTGTTAGTTTTCAATGAAAAGTTACTAATTCTAGTTATCTTAACATGTGTAATATTGCACATGTTACAAACCCTTAATAATAAGTATATTTGAAAAAGAGAGTAATAAATACATGAGAATTTGTATATGATCTTATATAGAAGGACAAGACCATCTTTGAAAATGATTTTATAATTAGGGACGGAGGGAGTAATATATTTCCAAAAAATACCATTTTATTTAAGAGTTTAATTATTTTGTAAATAATTTTTTTTTGGTACAAATTTTGTAAATAATTTTATACATGTATTTAATGATATGTTGTCACGTCAATTAAGAAATATAACAAGTATTTTTAAATATTTATTAATTGACTTAGTAACATATCATTAAATGAATGTGTAAAATAAGAAGCACAAACATTGTATACTATTACTTTATTAAAAAAAACATTTTATATTACTTACATTCTTTATTTTTTATTTTTAAAAGCCAAACAATATTTTATTAAGATGATAAGGATTACAATGCGAAATGAGAATGTTTGATTCACCAATCAATCAAACTCCACTTACAACCACTCCAGATACCTTACATTTTTTATTTAATGATACAATTTCCACAAATACCAGAGATGCTAATCATTTTCATTTCCTATGTAGGAGTATAAAGAAAAATCAATTTTAAAACTACTACTATAATTTGGTTTTAAACATTTTCAAAATCTGATCAATACAAATTAAATAGAATTTTAATTTTATAAAATAAAGATATAATTTTAAATACAATAAATCTAATCTGAACTATAAATAAATGAGAATTTTCTCCCTTAAAAAAAAGAGAATTTTCTAGAAACAAATGAGAATTTTATAAACTGATCTTATGTACAAGAAGACTTTAGAGTGGGTGAGTGGAAAAAACAATAATTTTTCAGTGTGATTGGACGAGTTAATTGGTACATGTAAATTAAGACAAGTTAATATCCGGTTTCGTTTTCTATATGCTAACCTCAACACACTCACACAACTAAATTTCAGTTTACAATTTTGAAGATTTGTTGAGTAGCAACTAGCAATGCCATGTGGTCCTAGACTTTTTTGTTTTAGAGGTTGTGGTCCTATACTTAAAAGTTATTTTTAGATTACTTTCACTCATCTCAAAAATTTCCATCTTTGTTATTTCATCAAGTCCCAATATTGTTTTTACGTGTTGTTTTATTTAATTTGGTAGATATTTTTCTAATCTATCTGCTGCTTTGAGTTTTGCATTTTTGCTTGGAAGAGAAAATATAGACTAAGAAAAAAAAAAGATATTTGATGGAAATGGTGAAGAGGATTCAATTCACCCCACCACCATTATTGTTTACGTGTTGTTTTATTTAATTTGGATGATATTTTTCTTATCTATATGCTGCTTTGAGTTTTGCATTATTGCTTGGAAGAGAAACTATAGAGACTAAGAAAAAATGATATTTGATGAAAATGGTAAAGAGGAATCAATTCACCCCACTACCATTATTGATTATGTGTTGTTTTATTTAATTTGGGTGTATTTTTCTAATCTCTTTGTTGCTTTTAGTTGTGCATTTTTGCTTGGAAGAGAAAATATAAAGACTAAGAAAAAATTATACTCCTATTTGATTGAAATGGTAAAGAGAGATCAATTCACCCAACTACCATTATTGTGTTGAAAAAAAATAGAGAAACAAGGAAACGGTGATTAAAGATGGGAAAAGTCATTATAAAATGGTCAATGGTTTTAAGTTGGTCATATGTTTGTGTGTATCTCTCGTATGAGTGAAAGAAGGGAGGAAGTGTCTTTTTGTGTACTCGTTTAAAATTACTTATTTTTATAAAATCAGATTTTAAGTTGAGGAGTGTCTCTTCTTTATAAACTCTTATCAAAAATCATATTTACAGATGTGAGACTAAATCCACCCTAAGCCAACAAAAGGCAACTCAAATGTCACAATTAGACGACTAGGGACAAATCGTAATAAAGATGGAATTTTCAAAACGCTCTCTCACGCTTAGACCAAATGGACATAAAGCGTGACAATGCATAAATCCAACGGTAGGTCTTGGATAGACTCAAGTACTATGTTTAAAATTTGGGACATAACTTAGTCTCCATTAATACAAGCACTAACCGTTTATTTTTCATTTTTATTAAGAATAATTGATAGTATAGTTATTTATTTTATTTTGTTTTGCTAAAGAAAGTTAACGTTTTTACTTTATTCTCCTTCCCCTTCCCTCCCTCTTCCCTCTCCATCTTCTCCATCTTCTTTTGCTACAAATTTAGTTTTACCACATTCACATTTCCTAGGCAAGAAACATACCTTACCTTCCCCCTTTCTTGTAAATGTATCAATACAATAATAAAATGAGATTTTATGTGTGTCATTTTGTCCTTTTATTTTTTTGTATTTGCATTTATTTTATGATTTTGACATCTAAATAATATAAAATAAACCAAAGTTTATTTGAATTATGGTAAAAGTACTTTTTGGATTATATAATCCTAGCATTTCTAGCAATATAGTTCGGATTATATAATCCAAACCAAGGGTAATTTTGAAGAAAAAAAACAGAGTGTGCGAGAAACATGTAGGGTGGAAAAAATAATAATCTTCTTTGTCAAATGCATCTAAAGGTCCTTTAAGTTTTTTTGTTTTTTCCAAAGTGGTCCTTTAAGTTTCAAAAGTCCCAAACAAGTCCTTTAAGTTTCAAAAGTCTCAAACAAGTCTTTTTAGTTTTTGAATCGTTTCAAACAAGTTCTTTTAGAGGATGATGGTGATGATTCATATGATAGCAACAAAGAGCATTATCCACCATTTGCCATGCCTAAAAAGATGACTAAATTTAAGTGGGTGTTAGGAGCCAAATTTGGTACCAAAGATGAGTTCAAGGAATCAATTACCAACTATGCTATCTATAATATGACTTGTTTGAAACGATTCAAAAACTAAAATGACTTGTTTGTGACTTTTGAAACTTAAAGGACAACTTTGAGAAAAATGAAAAACTTAAAGGACCTTTAAATGCATTTCCATCTTCTTTTTATTGTTCAAAGCCCAAATTGCATATTATATTTATTCAATTTTAAAACATAATGAATATTTTGCTTTGTTCTAGTGGCGATGCATGTTCTTTTATAAAATTGTTCTCAATAAATTAAATGGTATGGAAAAATAAATTAAAAAGTTGAAAAAAGATAAAGTAATAAATAGTTAAAGATATAATAGAAAAAATAATTTTAATGTTTCATTGACATTTTAAAGGGACTTATAATTTTAAATATTTTCTTTTGCTGAAGAGACTTATAATTTAAGAGGGATGGAATAATAAAAAATAATTATCGGTGGCTTACTGTTTTTATTTTTATTTTTAAAGAAAGTAGTAAAAAAACAAACGAGGGTACACCTTTGGTATCTAAATAATTATGCCCCTCATACACTTTTGGTAAATGAGGGTGCCTCAGCTTTTCTTAGTGTCTTAGCTATGGATATCAACTTGAATCTGCACATGAGGGGAGGAGATGACTTAGTTGGCGATCAAAGTAGTAGTACATGATGTCAGGGACTAATTTGATATTTCGAAAAATTCAGAGACGAGATTGACCGATTTATGAAAATTCAAGGACTATTTTGAGGTATTAGTCGTAAGAAAAACTTAGATGTTTTGGTTGTAAAGTCTTTGTGTAGGTATTTTCTCTCCTTTGTTGGACATTTTTGTAAATAATATTACTATGAGGAAAGAATAATTATGCACAGTTTTATGTTTTAAAAAGCGTATGATTTGAATTGAAAACTTATTCCCTATAAATGTTTTATAAAATGTGAAATTCGATTTAGATCGTTATTTTGGAAAACGCTTTCGTAATAAATTATTTACTCTTATTTTAAATTAAAGACGATCACAAATCCTTTTGTGTAAGATTTAAGTTGTTTTAAAAGGAAATAAAATATGCTCACACAGTTAAAACTATTAGCATATTGGTCATTTTGAAAATTGAATAAATTAAGTAAATTAATTATTTTAAAGGAAAATCATAACAAATACCCTAAAATTATTTGTTAAGAAATCAAAAATAGTGATATTGTCTTAAAAGTAATGAAAACGTTGTTTTCAACACATTTTCGTTTTTAGGTTTAATTTCTTAAAAAATGCCATCATTTTTAAATGTCATTAGTATTAATTCAGTCAACGAGTGGATTTCTTTTTTGACCAAATTCATTGAGATATCCCAAAAAAATAAGTGAGGGGATACTATTATAAATTAAGAACCCTAAAGTAACTTTATCATCCACCATCATTAAAAAGAGAGAGAAATGACACCTTCAACATATTTATCCTTATTGATCACCATTTCAATGATCTTTATTTCTTATGCCATTTCACCAATATCAACACCCAAGATTTACGAAAGTGTATGTAAAGAAATTGTTCATAAATTCCCACATTATGAACAAACTTGCATGAAACTCTTAGAAGCCTACCCTGAGATTACTTTGGCTAAAGACTATTATACCTTTACCAAGTTATATTGTAAGATTGTGGCAATAGAGAATGCAACAAAAACCCAAGTTAAAGTCAAAGAATTGGTGAACAAATATCCTTCTTCACTGGCTGTGAAGGCATGTGCAACTACTGATTATGATACGGTGGTTAGTGAGTTAAAAGCTGGTTCGGTTGAGAACCCGGAAGAGATAAGCTTGGCTATAAATTATGCTTATGATGCACTTAACTCGTGCAAACAAAGATTAACGAATGAAAAGATTGTTGATACTTCGTTTTCTGCACTCAATAGCGCAATGGAGTTTGTGATTGAAATCGCAGAGATATCTAGTCTTAAATCTTAAATCAATAAATTTATTTATTTTTAATAAAACCACAAATATTAGTTTATCCATTTTTTTGAGATTTCTCTATTCGTTCATTTTTTCTTTTTTCTTTTTCTCGATAGTTTATTTGCTTTTATCTACTCAAACTATTTAGAATTAAATCCCCTTTCTTCTTATATTTGGTTGAATTCTATCTCCGAGGATCGACTAAGGGTAAGAGCATCAAATCATTCGCTTTAGGACTCCCAATAAAAAAGTTATTTTTCATTAGATTTTACTAGCAAAAAAGGCCCCATATATTTAACCTTGCTTTGTGCCTCACTTGTTTTTAAAAATTATTACGCCGGCCCTGTTATCTCTAGCCATATATATATATATATATATACTAAA
>Ga0099826_10001833_pt1 | contig 13220 bp, 6 predicted proteins | sample Mtrugardesep15_FD_76830 | JGI IMG/M metagenome (GOLD analysis project Ga0099826, IMG submission 76830) | Root nodule microbial communities of legume samples collected from California, USA - M. trunc garden sep15 | ecosystem: Host-associated > Plants > Roots > Nodule | place: USA: California... | reverse complement strand
CTTTACTATAAGGTGAGTGGTGGTTATTTATAAGTATTATGTGTTTTCACTTAAGATTGTTATGTTTCTTTTCAAACTTTGCTCGTAACTGTAAGGGAGTATTTGTTTGAAATTGCTTTTAGGCTTACAATATTTTTCCAAGCCACCCAAAATTACCTAAATACATGACGTTTTAAAATCGGTTCTACCGTTTTGAGAAAGTGATTGAATCGTTCTAAAAAGTGTTGAACGCACTTAATAGTCGTTGGGAAGCCGAATGGTACTTAAGTACTGTTGAGGCATCGGCAATTGAGAAAAAGAGAAATTAGAGTGACCTAAAGAGTAATGTTCTTTTTGTTTCATGGATGCAAAAATTATTCCTTGGAATAACTTTTCCATTGAATTATATTCCTAAGAATTATATTTTAAGAATTTTTAAAGAAGTGTTTCGTTACCAATTTAAACTCTTAGGTTTTTTTTCAAATATATACTTGTATTAACACTCCAAAAACAAAATCAAAACCACTCAGAACAAAACATGGGGAGGGTACGATGGTAATCTAGGGAGTCCAATTGAGAATAAAAATAGTAACAAAAAAGGTAAAATAGATTTTTGAGTATTACTTATTTTTTAACATATTAACTTTATTCCTTCATACCAAACATAAAAATACATCTTTTTCATCCTCCAGTTAGAAAAATATAGTATTTTATCTCTAAAACAATATTCTCCTAAGTTTATCTTAGGGATAGTAGCTAGAGTGAGGGAGTTAGGGAATTAAGTGATAGGCTTACGTGTTTGGCCCTAATTCTCATCCCAATACCAATAAATTAACATTTAGTTATACTATTGTTTTAAAAAAAGGTTCGTTTTAAAAAAACTTGAACATAGACCAAACTACTCCCAAAATTAGCAATGCTAGACTAGAGATGGCACGGGAGAAGTGTCTATAACTTTTTTTTTTTTTTTTAAATAGTCTACTTGTGAGAATGACATTATAAACGAAGAAGTGGAAAATTGTAGATTTGAATTGCCCTTCAACACATCAATTGTCTTTGCAACTTCAATTAAGTTGTTGTATGTGTAACTGCGTTAGGGACTTTCTAGAGAGAGAAGTTCTAACTTCTCTCTACCTCTCCCCCTGAGCTCTGTCTAGAGGTTTCCCTATTCATCTAAGTGGTGGTTGTCCCCAGCACCTTCTGGCCTTCCCCAGTATCTCCTGGTCTGCAAAGTTTTTGGGTATTGCGAATCATGCTTTAGTAGGCTTTTTCTCTTGTATTGGCTCTTCAAAATTGTTGGAAAATACTCCTTTAATGTTAACACTAGTTGTTTGTAATATTCTCTATTTTATGAAATAACAAGCTCTTGTTTACCGTCAAAAAAAAACTTCAATTAAGTTGTACTTTGTAAGTGAAGAAGTGAAAAATTGTAGATTTCAATCTACACATCAAATATCTTCGTAGCTAACAATTAAGTAGTAAGAACACAATTCTAATTATAAAGCATTACATATTATGTTTATTTATTTTGTGATAAAAAAAATTAGCTGTTAAAGTCATTTAAATATGTAGTTAATTTTACTCAATTGAAAATTAATGAGTAAAACAAGATGTAATTCTCTGTTCATCTATTAACATATTCATAATTTTAAATATCATTAACAATAAACTTATAAGGATTCAAATAACTCACTAACAATTTCTTTAATGCTCAAATAAATTCAATCAAAAATAATAATACGTTCAAATATACATAAACTATCGAGACAAATAGTTACTGAATATTGGAATTCAATCATATGATAACTTGTTGACAGCAATGTGTTTAAATATGCACAAAAATCATATTAATTATTTATGTCAGGAAAAAGGTTAATAAATAATGGAGTATCTTGTTTATATTCATTGATCATCTACTAAACATAATGAACCATATATTTAAATTGCATTCATTACTCTATTTGTTGTCAAATAGAGTTCTTTCATTGTGTCGAATAAATACACCTCTTGTTCTCGTTTGTAACCAAAAATGGATAAATAAACATATCTCTTTAGATTAAAGTATTTTAAGTCGTTCACCAAACAGAAAGCTTGTGGTAGAATAAAATGGAGGCCCTACAAGAACAATCGACAGGCTGCCCAGTTGAAGTTATTTGATCACCCGCTAAGCCATATATTAAATTCATGCCTGATTCAGTTTGAGAACAACACAACAGGACCAAATCTTGAACTAGAACTATTACAGATACAGCAAATAATGGTATATCATATCATATACTAATACAAAATTGTGCAGAGTTATGCCTTGTATTGTGTAAGCAAGACAAATGAGACCGACCAGTATGCATGTGTTGATTTTTTTTTTCAATAGCATCACTTGTCCAGAATGCAACCTCAACAGCTAAATTATGGAATAATAACTCACGTTTTGAGCTTATGGAATAATAACCTCACGTTTCGAGCTTATTTATTTGTTGCACTAATCAATAGCAGACTGTAGCAGTGACAAGAATAACCATTTCCATAAACAATAGTCTTACTTCTTACGTTGCCTGTTGTGTTTAATACTAATACGCTTTCGACCAGACTTGTCAACACCACCAGTGCCCAACGAGAAACTCCCTCCGGCATTAAATTCTAGACTGCCAGAAGCCTGAAATGGAGATGGATTTTGTGGAGCAATATTCTGTTGACCCCCAAACTGGAACGGATTCTGTGGAGCAATATTCTGTTGACCTCCAAATACAAAATTTGATTGAACTGGGACAGGTTGTTGACCAAATACTGGAGCGACGGGTGGAGTTGCTTGAAATGTGTCCTCAGCCATGCTGTCCTCCATGCTTGACTGATCATTATTAACAGAAGCTGAACCAAATGGAAAGACGGGACTAGGATTTCCAAAAGCAGGCTGCGTATTGGTATTAGCTGCAGCTGAACTGAATGAGAATTGAGGAGCTGATGCACCTGTGGATGATCCAAAAACCATCGGAGAACTGGTAGAAGCAGCAGGAGTGGATGCTCCGAAGGAGAACTCAGAGGTAGATGCAGATGAAGATGACAATGATGAACTAAAGGGAGTACCGAAAGGAGAAGATTTGCTGGGCTTCCAAATAGGAGCGCCAAACAATGTAGAACTTGTGCCATTATTGGAGCCAACAGGGATGGCTTCCAAAGAGGAAGCAGGGGTGCTTTGTCCAGAAGCTATACCAGAGTTGAAAACATTTGTTGCAGGACTCGAAGAAGGGGCCGATGAACTCCCTGAAGAAAAAGAAGTATTCCCAGTCTGCCCAAACAACGGGGATGATGAAGATGAACCAAATGCCACAGGCTGACTCTGTGTTGAAGTTGCAAAACCGCTAGTAGCACTAGGTGCTAGAGTACCAATGGGGGACCCACTTATAGTGCTGCCAAAGACAGAACCCTTAATCTGCGACTGACTATTTGCAGATGTTGCCGACGAACTAAACCCAAAAATGCCAATTCCAGCATTCTGTCCGCCCTTGGTTTCCACTGGTTCTGAGCCAGAAGATGATACAGGTAAACTTATTGACGGTAAAGGGGTGGATCCAAATTTGAAAAGGGAAGTTGTTGGAGATGAAGACATTGTCACTGAGGCAGAGGAACTGCTACTGCTGGATGCATTTACAGCAATGTTGCCAGTTGTCATGTTAGTACTGAAAGTAGCAGGAGCACTAAGGCTGCTGCTACTTGTTGCAAGGGTTGAACTGCTCAACATATTCTGACTTGTAAAATTATTTGTAACCACAGATGGAAATGGGGAGGAAAATGTAGGGCTTGAAGCAGCAAATCCATTATTTTGACTTGAAATGTTGCCAGAGGTAAATACATTCGTCGTTGATGTTGACAATGATGTAGCTGCTGCAGACGGTTCTGATGATCGGGCAGGGAATCCAGAAACTATATTAGTCTTGGCATCAGCATTATCCGATTCAAGAACTTTTGGCACGGAATCAACATCACCAGCAGCAGTAAATGAACTGTAAATGAAAGGGTAATTAGTGCATTGAATGTCTGTATCACTTCACTGAATAGAATGCAAGATGTGTCCATCTCTCTTTCAGTTCAACAGTGCATCAAAAATTAAAACAACATAATTATAATTATGATCATCACGGAAATCAGAGTCTATAATGTACAGAATAAATTGTCGCTGATACAAATTTTAAAATACCTATTGTACGCTTGCTGATAAAATTTTAAAAATTATTATTATACACAGGACAAGTTATCGCCAATACAGATTTTAAAACAACTATTATGTACGGGATAAGTGTCACTGTACAAAATTTAACATAATTATTATACACAAGACAAGTTGATGTTATTAGTTTTTAAAATCACATAAAACTGAAACAAATCATCCACACCAACAAGTACCCGTGCGTACGCATGGGAATTTTACTAGTTATAAATTATGATAATCACGGAAATCAGAGTCAAATTGTATAATGTACACAGGAAATAAGTTCATAATGTATTTTCAACAAGAAATGATAAAATTGAAGTTGAAGATAACACACAACAGATCATGATAATTTTGTTGAATCAACGAGTCTACGAGTAGACTCAGAATGTGAATGCAAAATGTGTTATGCAAATCAAATGATACCTGAACAATAATAGGGAATAATGAAAAACATTAAATGAAGATATATAAGTTTGCTGTAGCAAATACAGGAAACATATAAGATACCTCCGGTCCTATTTACAAGAAACAATTGACTTTTCAGATACATTGAATAATTTACGTATCTGGTCTAGAATCTAAACCAGGTATATAATTTATTCAATGTATCTAAAAAGTCAATTGTTTCTTGTAAAAAGGACCGAAGGGAGTAATTATGAAAGAAAAGATATACTACCAAATTCCCAATGAGATTACTAGTCCAGAGACAAGTTCTATACTGATGAAAATGTCAATAAAACAGGCAGAACAAAATACAATTACACTAACCTGATCGAACTCAGCTTTGAGTCCGAAGCTCCACCAAATTTCGAAAAAGTTGACTCACCACCAACCGATGAAGAGAAAGTAAATGGCACTTGTGGAACACTGTCAATATTTTTGTTGAAACCAAAATTAACTGATGGAGCATCAGCACTTGTTTCCTTTGATGGTGCAGCTTTATCCAAACCAAATATTGGACCTGCTTTAGTGAACTCTTTCAATTGAGCATCAGCAGTTGACAGCCTTGTTGATTTCGATTGAGCATCAGCACCTGACAGCTCTGTTGAAGGAACAAAAGTTTTCCCTAAGTTAAACAGGGGAGGATTAGCAGCTGATCCATTTGGTGTAGACTTGTCAGAATCTAAAATAGTGTGTGTTGATGCTTTAACTGAACCCGTATTTGGCTTAGCGGTAGAACCAGCAACAATAGATGAAGTTATTGGTGTTGGTGTGTCAACCTTCTCATCGACTATAGAACCATCAGCATTCCTAAGTTTACCATCTGCTATAAAACTTTTGGATGACGACACTACAGATGAACCCGGTGGCGTCTCCTGTACAGGTTTTTCGATGGAAAAGGTTGTTTTCTCAGCCGCAGGAGTAGAGAAAGGAGATGCATTTTCATTAGGATAGGCATCATCATCATCATCCAACTCCAGATAATCCTTTGAGGGAGAGAAAAATAACAGACAATAATCAGTCAAAAAAATTAATAATCATGTTTCACTTGAAAACTAAGAACCAAAATCAAAGGTGTAAAACAAAAAAACATCTAGAAATCTGCTCCAAACATCATTTGAGAACTAAATGGAAGAAAGCAACAAATTAATATATAAACACAGTTAAGGGCTCATTTATCTAAAATCTTAAAAACGTGATTTTATAATGTGCAGTTTTTAAAGATTTTTTCACAAATTATAATTATTTAGTTCCAAGAAAAGCAATGACAGAACTGTCATGATTTTCTTAATTTCAAGAAACATGAACGTATGGAAAGATCTATTAAATGAAAACAAGAATGCAAACAAACTAACAGTAATAGTCAAAGACTCGTAACATAATAATTCCAAACACTTACAGATAACTACAGCATAACATCAACTAGATAACAATTAAGCCAAATATAAGTCTCAAACCTCATGTGCACTCATGCAGAATGCCCTCTTTTTTGAGGGAGGGTCAGAAGAATCTCTAGACTTTCCAAAAGATATGACTTGGTTTCTTGGGACAGGAGAGTCTGAACCAGTTGCTGCAGGAATTAATCCATCATTCGGTGAAACAGGCTTCAGTCCATTTTCCACCTTGCTTACCTTTGATGTCAACTTTTGAGCACTAGCAGACAAACTTCTAGTGCCATTTAATTCATTATCATGTAGATTATCCAACAATTTTGATGAATCTACAGTCTCCATACTTCGAAGAGCTTGGCCTCGTAACATGGAAGATGACAACTTCGATGGAGAATTATCATTCACATGTGGCAGCCTTAGTACCGATGATTTTTCTTTGGGAGAAACCATCTTATCAACTTGCTGCAGTATTTTTGATGCCATCTCACTAGATTTTGATGGTAAAGGAGGAAAGCTGCTACTAGGCATGGTGTGATCATTTTCCGCTGACGATTTGGTACGGCTATGCTTAACTTCACCCGTCATAATAGGCTTCTGCATGGAAGACGAAGGTTGCTGCACAGCAACAATCCCACTACTAGTTATAGATACAGGGATGTCTGAGTTGGTCAAGGTCAATCCTTTTGAGGATAGAAGACTAGCCTTGTGACGGATTCGGCGTATAGGACCAAAAGACCCTATATCATTGCCTAATACAGTACTTCTGCGTTTTAATCCCTGCAAGGTGGGCGTATCAGTAACACAACACTTAAAGAACTCTTGAATATTATAAGAAGAAAGACCTAATAATCAAAAGTAATTGTACCCCTTGTTTAGTTCCAGAAAGCACACCATGATCGAGTGCATGCTGAGATGACGATGACGGCCCATCTTCAACACCAACCCCAGCACCCTGTAAAGTTAGAGAAACAAGATATTAATTTCGACGTTAGAAACATCGCGATCCAATATACTTTAAGTAAATGGCAAACCTTGGGTGTGGTGTCTGGATAAACTCTAGGATAAGGTGTTCGAGCCATATTATATATAACCGATCTGCCACGAGATCTTGGGGTCAAAAAACCATTTTCATAAACCCTGGCATGGTTAATAGCCCTTGGCACAACTGACATAGTAGGGGATTTTTGAGCAAAATGGTGGCCTTTTAGTAAAGTTGAATCCTCCCCAGTAGGACTTTGCATGCTTAACATTGATGGGGATACCTTGGAAGGCCTGCTTCCAATGTAAGCTTTTGCTAGTTGTACGGGTGAAGCAACATCTTCAACAGAAACCTATACACAGTATATGGTTGTACATGTCAAATAGATCATGATAGGGTTTTAGTTCCACATCCATAACATATAATGATACACATATATACATCAAAGATAGGTATGAAGAAAATTGTCATCATACACTGGAAGTGGCATGTGATGTCGAAACAGGATGGATTTTTATCCCATTTTCTACTGCTGGAGTACGGGGATACTCTTCCTTTTGGTTAAGAGGCAACATTGATTCTAATGGAACTACTTCTGTCTTCTTCCCTTCTTCCCCAACAGCTGTATCTACTGATCTTGAATGCATAAGCTCTACCAAATGATCAATCTCTGATCTGTGGAAAAGTAGACAATTATCATGTACAAATCAAATCAGCAAGAAGCTATCACAAAAGACACTTGAAAATAAGAAGAGACAGATTGGAAATTTAACCACAAGAAATAAGCTTCAATAAATTAAACAGGAAATGCAAATTACACCGCCATCAAGTATAACCCACCAAGTGGACACAGCTGCATAAATCAAACAATGACATCGGTGATGGCGTGTATAAAAAAAGAACAAATGATTGCATTACTGTTCACCAATCCATGTCATCAAGATTCAAAACAGCAACCAACCCAACAGAAACCTCCTCTTTTATTTATATGGTTATTTATATAAATAAATAAAACATACCAAAATTATTTTACTGACACAGCACAATACAAACCAGCTAAAATTTAATGTCACTCAATGAGTATAATCACGTAAATGCACATCACTATAAAAAATAAAATTGAAAATCACATGAATATCTGCTTAAACTACTGATAAAGCAAGCCTATATTACACTATATGACATCACAACATGCAGCACCGAACTTGGTCTTGCATGGGAGGTTGTAATCCATAACATACTATAGTATAGGACAATCTATTATTGGAAGACCAAAATTAGCTCTTCTCACCTGATACGCCTAATGTGTTTGTGTTTGTTGTGTTAGAGTTTGAGATTATAGAAATAAAAAAAATCTGAGAATTCAACGCAGATAAGATTATTCAAACACACGAAATAAATGCATTTCTCAAGCAACCCAATACCAAGGCAACCCAATACTTCAAAATCAGTTATGCCACACACACTTCATACCAAGCATACCTGGTGAAAGTCTTCTGCTTTAACACTTCCTCAAGTTCAGGTAAACCAACTCCATCAGATAGGTTAATTTGATCACTACTTTCACCTAAAACTCTTTGTTGCTGGCCAGAGGACTCATTTGCAACCTGTTCCTCCTCGTACAACAAACAATAACAAAAACCATCAATGATGCAACCTACAAACTTGAAGAATCGTCGACTAAAAAAATAATTAAAATTAGACAAGAATCATGCACAGTGACTAATTGGAGCATGGATGGCTCTGTACATTGAAGGAAGCATATTCGGATCCAGTCCAAGTTCTCGTTGATCAAGTCATGAGTGTTGGCTTGAAGCATACCCATTATCTCTAAAACAAGAGTCCAAGTAATTGCCTAGAGAGGAAGGATACAGGTGCTATGCAAAGTTCCTCCACACTTCCTTAGTTATTGATCTCTTTAAACAAGATCTGAGTATACCTCCTTTTCACATGCTTAAAGCATCCATGCTATTATCAATAATAACGGCAACCACTCCACAACCAATGATGAATAATGCTCTCCAACACAATGATATCAATACCAGATGCCGGATCTTGACGGCCAGCAAAATATCTGCCATATAAATATGGCTCATTGATAAAATTCCTTTTTAATTATATTTTGCTTGGTGAATAGCGACGAAAAAAAAGGGAATTTTATTATTGGCCATTACCCAACCATCATGAATTCCTATTTTCAAATAAATAAAAATAGGGTTTCATAATCTTAAAGCACCATATGTACAAAAACCAAAACAGCCATACGCATTTCACCATGCACAATTTATATTTCATAGACCTCAAAAATTCTATTAACTATTAAAACTCCATGTTTAAATTCCTTTTTAATTATATTTTGTTTGGTTAATAGAGACGGAACATTACACAATCATCGTGAGTTCCTATTTTCAAAAAAATTAGGGTTTTATAATCTTAAAGCACCATAAGTACAAAAAATGATAGAGCCATATCATTTCACCATGCACAATTTATATTTCATATACCTCAAAACTGCTATTCACTATTAAAACTCCATGCTTACAGTGTTACCATTGGTGATTGGCGGGCCATGGCGGAAAGCCAAAAATCCGCCAGAAGACGCCCTGACGTGGCTATCGTAAAAAAATCTACCATAGCCGATATTTGACAACACTGCATGCATATGTTTCCATGAGGCATGAACCAAGCATTAACCAATAGTTTTTTTAAATGGAACAGGTATGCTGTTCATCACAAAAATGCAATATCAAAACACATATACCCACTTCATCCAGAAGATTACGAATTTAGTTATTCCAATTCCAAACACAGACACTTTTCAGTTTACTTCATTTCCTACCCAGATAACCCACAATAAAATGCAATACCCAACCAAATGTGCTACAATAGATTTGAAAACACTGCAATACTACTGAACAACACAACTAAATCATTCCATGAAAACTCGATTTGTTACAAAATATGTTGTGATTAAGTATCATTGAAGTTTTAAACAAGTTTCTTTTCATAAAAAAATCTAACAAACTCCTATAAGTAATGTCCATTAATCTTAAGCATGGGTTTCTACTCAATGCAGAAGTGGGTTCAATCACCGTCAGTTGAACATGCCACAATAACCCATATGGAGGACCTAGAAAAATGAACAAATAGTACTTAACTAACAAAAGATAAAAACAGATCTGAGAACAAGTTGAAATACAAACAGACAAACATGATGTATAAGTTTTAATCAAATTTCATTACATTTTGATTTAAAAATGAATAACCAGATTGTTATTAGTAGTAGCTTTATGAAAACACACAACGATACACAATTTAATTTAAAATGAAGTAAATGGAAAGCACATCTAAGGAATGACTCTTTAAGGGTGTGTTTGGAAAGAGGGTTTAGGAGGGGAAGGGAGGGGAGGGCTTACTTTTCTTTTTTAATTTACAGACATTATAAAATTATTTTTAAAATATTGAATTAAGAACATGATAAATGATCATATAATACATCAAAAACACTTAATTTATTTTAAAATGACATTTTACATTGTTCGTGATTTAAAAAATAAAAGTAAGCCCTCCCCTCCCTTCCCCTCCTAAACCCTCAATCCAAACACACCCTAAGAAAAGCAAATAGTGAATATACATCAGAAGCAAGCATACTTACGAAGACAGCTGCTTCCTGCCGATTTCCCCTTGCTTCTTGTACTGTTTCTGTGCCCAAAAAAATCACAAAGGATAAACATGTAATCATGAGATTGCTTCAACATCATAGAATAAAGACGCACAATTTTCATAAGCTTTTTTCAACTTATTTTCATAATTTTTCAAATATAGCTTGTAAAAGCAACTTATAGCGTATACAAAAACAATTTAACAATATTTTATCTTTTGCAATGAAAATAGCTTATGCAAGCTTATCACGATAAGCGCTTGTGATATAAGCTAATTATCCAAACAGGCCTTAAAAGCATGAACTAAAAATTCTATTGCTTAGAAACATTCTGATTCAAGTGTAAAAATTATACTAGTTTTATCATATTCTTGAACATACTTATTGTTTACAAATCAAACTATGCTCAGTGATCCAGTCCAGTTCAAGTTCAATAACCGCACACACACTTTTCTCGAAAACAACCCTAACCAACACATTGAACTCAACTTAATAATGCATTTACATTTACATCTACATCATATTCATTTACATAACTTTTGCTGAGTCACAATCATATTCAGAACTAACAAATTTTCCCTCTCTTTCTCTCTGTTCTCTCTCATCATATCATGAGTTTCTCAAACTCTGCTATGCCTTAACACCTAGAGGCCTATGAAGGCAACATGCATAAAATATAATACAATGAATTGTAATTTAGTAAGCACCACAACAAACAGTATCATATATATCATCTACGAAGCACCGACACATACAAATATGACACTAACACGTCGACACCGGCAGTAATTTAAGAAAATGAAGAAAATGACATGATTGACAGTAATCACATGTGTCGGTGTCAGGCACGTGACATGAGGGACACGTCTTCAATCAGAAGTGTCTCTGCTAAATCCTAGCATTAGTAAATCTTCAACTATTCAAAAACATAACATTCCAAAATTCATAACTAAAATTCAATCAATTATCCAACGCAATTATTAAAAAGAAAAGCTAAAAAAATGAGAAGAGGAACCTGAAGGAGGTGGTGGATTAAGGCGTTTACGGAAAACGGAGGAGAAGAGCTTATGAGCGCTGTAAGTGATGAGTCTCTGTGCGGGATCAATGAGTTTCGAGAGCCAACCGTTGTTTCGGTTAGGGTTTCTCAGAGCTGTCGGCGGTCGATCGTACGGCGTCGTTTGGGTTCTCTTGAAGGGTCGTTTTTGGAACTTGCCGTATCCTCCACCTCCGTTTTCGTAACCGTTTGTTTCACGCGCCGTCGCCATCGAAGAGAAGAGAGAGAGTGGTGAATGAGCTTTGAATTCGAAGGTTGGGAGAGTGCAAAAATTAGGGTTTAATCGGCGATTGAGAGAGAGAGAGAGAGAACGAGAAAGTGTAATAATAATGAAAGGTTTTTGTTTTTGTGTAAAATAATTAATGGTTTTTGTGAGAGCAAAATTATATTTTTAGGGGAGCAAAAATAATTTATTTTTTGAGCAAGAGGGAATAATAATTTTCATTTGTAAGGGGAAGCAAAATAATTATTGATGTTTTTTTGACAAAAAACAATTATTGATGTTTTTTTTACACAAAACAAACGGCATTCATTCATTCAAATTTATATAGTACAAACCAAGTTGATTGGCTCCAGTGGCAAGGAGCTCTTTCCAAGGACGTACCCGGGGAATACCGGGTTCGAATCTCAGGGGAACAACTCTTGGTCAGTGTGCATGCCTCTACGCATGAGCCGGATTAGTCGCCCATCATTGGTGGGTCGGAAACCGGTGCAAAAGCAAAAAAAATTATAAAGTATATCGATGCAATACAAAATCGCTAAAAACAAAAAGGATGAATCTGTGAACAAACTCACATCGTCCATGTTGAAAGCATAAAACGACAAAGTACATAAACATGCAAATATGACTATATTAAAATCTCCAGAATAGTTTTGCTTCCGGATCTGCAACGTTGATGACGTCAAAGTCATTGATTGGATCTGCACCGGATCGAAACTGATCTGACAATCTGAACTAAACAAGCACATGAACAAGAGGGAAAAGACAAACAACGTCACACAAAGATGACAAACAAAACAGCGTCGCACTAAGACGACGAAATCACAAAAGAAAAACCTAATTCGATATGAAAATCACTTATTTAAATAAAAGGGGAGGAGAAAAACGATTTAGAGGGGGTGATTTGGGGTCAAAAATTGACTCTAAATCATCACTCTTTGATGGATGAAGGAGAAGAAATTAGGGTTTCAACTAACGGCTCATAAAAGAGAGAAAGGGAGAGAGAGTTGTTCCCCTCATTGATGTTGCACCTATAACAATTATTGATGTTGAAAATGAAAATGATGACAATAATGTTAGAAAAATAATAATAATGATGATAATGAAAACAAAAATACTAATTAAAGTTTATTAAAAAAATGAGCTTAACTATTCTACAATAATAGAAAAAGTTGAGTTGAAGGAGTCTAATTACTCTGCAAAGACAAAGTAATAGAGATAATTTAATTATTATTATTATTATTATTATTATTATTATATATATATATATATATATATATATATATAT
>Ga0099826_10001831_pt1 | contig 13222 bp, 5 predicted proteins | sample Mtrugardesep15_FD_76830 | JGI IMG/M metagenome (GOLD analysis project Ga0099826, IMG submission 76830) | Root nodule microbial communities of legume samples collected from California, USA - M. trunc garden sep15 | ecosystem: Host-associated > Plants > Roots > Nodule | place: USA: California... | reverse complement strand
TTCAAATAAGTCAATCCAAACAGGCCCTAAAAATGTAACTGATATTTGTAGCTGACACCTGTTTAACAATGTTCATTTAGGTGGCCTCAATCGACAATTCCTACTTTCAAAATCTTATCATGTGAATGTTTACAGAAGGTTCAGATTGGCGAACAAATATCACTAGTGAGGTTTGTGCTGCAAGCATTAACTAAAATTATCACTTTTCAATCCCGTTTTGAAGGTTTACATTTTTAAATTCTGATTTTGCTCTGAATTTTGGAAGAAAGGATGAAGGTTTCGTGGCCTCTGTCTTCGAGGGAAGCTGTAGTGCACTATTATCTGTTTGAGTACTTTCAAGATGACTTAATTGTTGTTCTTACGAATTCGGTAATCATCTGAGCTTTTCCTTGCTTTTTTTATTTTAGTGAATTAATTATAGACTAGATTGAAGTTTTCAAGAAATCTGTGCTTAATTTACTCTCAGGTCCCTGAGTCAAAGAGCATCATGGGGACCCTTTCTGGTTTTAACAATGACGCAATTCCTGAAGCGAATGATGTCGTGAGAGTTGATTTGGTGGGAGGCTTTGCTTTGCAAAAGGTGACATCAGAAAGAAGTTACTTTCGGTGAGTTTTAGGTGTACTTAAACATAATGACATTGGAGAAAAAACAAAGAATTTAAATAATTTACTTGAATGTGATGGAATTTACTTGACATTTATTACTAGTTGGCTTTATGGATTAACTCTAATCGACATGCTATGAAAAATGAAAAGGTACCTCAAAGAAAAGGAACTTTTATACACAATTCTAATTCAATAATTGAAATTTTGTAGGACAATAGCGAATATGGATATTAAGGTGGATTTTGTTCCTCCATCCTTGATTAACTTTATTTCAAGGCAACTCATTGGAAATGGTTTCAGACTTTATCAGAAGGTTGCAGATTCTTTTCATCTATACTTGTTTGACATTCAATATTTTTTATTTATAGATTTCTGGATGCATCTAATGTTTAATCTCAATCTTCGATAGAAAAAACCAAAGTTAAAAGCAAATGTAATGGTGCATTTTATGGTATATATTCTATAATCAAATCGCCTACCTCCCCAAGGATTCTTTAATTATTTATCATTAGATTACTTGTTTTTAATAAAATAGTTTTTTTGTTTGTTAGATGGAAAGAAAGATTACAAAGAAAATAAGGTAAAATATTTTCATTGAACAAATCAACAAATGGAAAAATTCAGAACACATTAACAACAGCAACAACCAAAGCATTTTTTACTACACTTATGTTTCCAAATCTTGTTAAAGGTTTAGCCTATATTTTTCTTTGGTCTCTCATTATCTCTTAAGTCTAACTATTTGGTGATTCTCTATCAAGTTTACCTTCCTTATCAGTGATTCTCAAGATTTTATCCATACATGCCTAAACCATCTAAAACAAGATTTTACCATATTTTCCACAATTGGTTCATTTCAATGTTGTCGGACCATTCATCTATCATATATTCTCATCTCTAAATATTTTACCATATTTTCCACAATTGGTTCATTTCAATGTTCTGATCTTAACCGTACGGTTCCTAAGGGGAAAAGGGCCCCATGTAATGCGGAGTTCATCCTAAATATAAGTAAAGTCTGACCAAGATTATTCCATCCAAGATTCCAAATCGGATGCTGTCGATCTGTTCGTCAACTGAAGCTCATTAACCCACATGAGCCTGACTACTTGATTTAGTCACATATAACATTGTGGGTCTTATAACTATGCACTAAACTCTCCATTTAAGCTTGAAATGTAAATTTCAACCACAGGTTATTCCAGAAGCATTTGTCCATTTCATCCACTCTATTTGAATCTTATGATTTACATCTCCCTCTACCTTCATGTCATTTTCTATATATACCTAAGATACTTAAACCATGAGACTTGTAAGTTGTATGTTAAGTTTTCCAATTTTCACTTCTAAGTTACATTTTGTTTTCCTCCTGCCAAACTTATATTTCTTATACTCCATTTAAATGTGTTTTAATGAAAGTCATATACTTACTAGGCTTGTCTTCATCATGCTAATTAACATCGATTCTTTGATTATTACACCAACTTTTGAGTATTTACTCTTGCTTTGTGAACTAAGCCTATTTCAATCATGCTTATATGAAAGTGAACATCACATTACTATTTGGTACTGTTTCATATCGTCTTTCGACATTAACCAACCCTGATAATATTATAGGTTGTGGCTTCTGTGATGAGCAGTGATAAAGAAGAATTTAGCAAGGCCTTGGGGGATCCATTGTATGCTAGAATTCGTGAGGCTTTATATAGCACGACTACTAGTGCATCGGAGGTTGCAAATAGCGGAGAGCTTCAACAAGTTGCAAAAATTCACCCTGCTGAATACCTTGTTGAAAGTAAGCCGGGTGGAGAAAAAGATGCATCTGAAGAGGATAAAATAAGTCAATGTTCAAATAATGACATATCACCAACAATGGATGCAGCAGGACTAGAAAATAGCGAAGCATTTGGTGAGATTGTAGAATTAGGTAAGGAAGAGATTATACAAAGTGCGGAGGATGATGAGAAAGTAAGTGTCATTCCAAACGAGGAAGTAGGCGTAATTGCACAAAAAGGAAAAAGGAGTATATTTATCCGCTCGGATGTCAAACAGGCTATAGAAACATTAGACAAGGCCATTTCAATGATTAGGGAATATCGATTACATTCCGAGATGGCCTCGACTAGCTTTGCCAATGAAGAGTCCCCTTGCATGGAAGAAATTGATAGAGTTGATTCATATTCCACAAAAATTGTTAAGCCTTGTGATAAAAATGAGGTTAGTGTTGAGGTACCAAATAAAGATATATTGGAGGGAACTTTACAAGAAGCACCTTCGACAAACTCTGACATCCAAAACTTAAGGTGATTGTGCTACTTATCCTAAGAATGTCTAAAGGTTAAATATGTAAATTTGAACTCTGCCACCTGAGGTGTAACTACACCTTATAAACAAATATTTTTTTGTTCCATATGGCTAGTTTCGAAATAAGCAAAGTAGTACTTGATGTTATTGATCATTGATTTTTAATTTTGTTGCTATGGCTCCTTCAGGTATTCAGGAATAGATCCAAACTTAAAGGAAATAAATCCTAACAAAGTAATTCCAACTCTATCAGAGCAGAGTCTTTCAGGACGTACTGAGGCAAGCCAGGTTGGTTCATATTCTTTGGACAATGGAGCAATTATGGACCAAACAACATCCCGGAACAAGCAACCAAACACTGATTTGGTCCAAGACATGTCTTTAGATGACAAAGTCAAGTCAAGAAGGCAGAAAAAGCGTAACACCATTGTGACTCGAGGTATGTCTTCAAATATACCAAAGAAGTTGAGCGGGTATAAAAAGTATATGTGCTTCGGTTTTCTGCATTAACCAAATGGAGAGATGTTAATGGTTAAGAGGAGAGTAAAGAAGATATGGTATCTTGAGGCATATTGTCAGCATGTAACCACAAATCTCAGTAGCTTAGTACACGTTTTGTATACCATACGCGAGGATTTCTTGAATAATAATTCAGTAGTGAAATATACTCATACATGGTTCTCTTTTTTCACCGACATAGTGTGTCAAAACCGGTAGATATTTGAGTTCTTTGACCATTTAACCGGGAGTCTGATCACTTGGTGTACAGAAAAACATCTATTGAGAGCGGTCAACCTTTATAATAGATCTTCGTTACCTCCAGAGATTAAGTCTCCGCCCTTGTGCACAAGGATACCTTGATTTACTCACAAAAGGCTCTCCTTTTTGTCTTGTTGGACATGAAATCACCTTTTCCATTTATTTTACTGCTAACCATGTAATCTATACTATCTTGTATTTGTCAATCTATCTTTACAATGCCTTGTAAAGTTATAAATAAGAACTACAAATTTGTGCATGGAAATATTCATTGTCATATTTTTTAAATGTGTCCCCTTTTTAAAACGGATTATGAGTATAAAATTTGTGTAAAAATCAATTCGCAAAGTAATATGATCAAGTGACGATGAAATGTAAAAAATGCGTAGTAGTATTCTTGTCGGCCTCGATATAAATTTGTTTCAAGAAAATATTTACAAAGCTTTTTACATAATCTTCTAATTAGTTCATTTCTTTGTTTAGATATTTGTGTTATCTAAATAGTAAGATGTGACCAAATGCATGTGTAATAAGTTACCCTAGTTCACAACCTATTAGTTGATACAGAATTATTTTGAGATTATTAGCTACGCTACACAACATAAACATGTATGGCTTTCGAGTCTTGAAAATTTATAATACCAATAGAAAATATCAGTTTAATAAATCTAATAATTGTCTCCCATAAGTAGAAATTTGTTTCACTTTTGTACCCAAAAATAAAATATTTGTCTCATTTTTTTTTTACTAAAGACCATCCTCCACTCCTTCCCCTTCTCCAGCTGCAAACATTGATTTAGCAACTGAAAGCTCTCTTGCGTGGTTAAAGATTGTCACTCCAATTCCATTCTTGTGTTTATGTTTCTTTTGAGTGTAAACGAAATATAGAACATGATATGAGCTAAAGAATAATTTTTTAGAGGGAAATATTAACATGTGTTCTTAGGACATTAGTGTACTATTTTTTTAAGGAAATTATCCACCTGATATTTTATAAAGTAAATATTGTTATAAAGTAAATATTGTTAGATTCAAGATATAATCACTTGGTTTCTTAATATTTGTCTTTATGACATAGGTTAACATGATCCATTTTTAAAACTTGAGCAGCTCATAAACTTACATACCCATCATCGTAACCAAGCTCATAATTTAGAGTTTAGGGGTTATATGGATTTAAAGACGAGTTAAATGGAGGTGCAGTGTAAAATAGTTTTACAGAGTCTTCTAGTAAAAACTATCATGTTGCCATGTAAATATATATATATTGTAACCGCTTTTTAAAACTAACTGTCACTTTCTCAATGTTAGTGTAAAACTAGTTTATACTGACAATGCAAGTTCCCCTTTCTCCTTAAAGATATCATTTTCATATCCATGTTTGTTTAAGAGTTTGAAGGAATTGAGTTAAATGCAAGGACAAAAAAGAATAACAGAAAACACCAGAAAAATCATTATTTAAAAATAAATAAATAGAGGGACTAAAAACAAAATATGATATATTTATCAGAATCAAAAACTTATTTAACCGAGTGTGTTTGGAGGAAAAAAAATACATTTGAAGTAATTTAAATTATGTTATGTAAGTTACATTGTTTAGATGATTAATTTGAAAAAATTTCAAAATAATAAAAATTTATGAAATATTTTGTTCAAATTCAAACCAAATGTAGGGAATTTCAAATGATACTTAAAAATTATGGATTTTAAATTTCTTCCAAAATGGATTTTTACAATTTTTTTTTGCAAATTTTGGAAGTTGATTCCCATAATTTTTAAAATTTTCAAAAATTGCCAATTGGCTCAATTTTTTTTTAAAAAACTACAACTTGGCTTCTCAAAATTTTTAAAATTGCAAATTGGTCCATATTTTTTAAATTTCAAACTTTATCAAAATATTTTAAAATTTATAAAAGTTGTTCAAGAATATTAACAATATAGTTTTCATTACTCTACACCAATAGTAGTAAAAATTCTATCAACTTTATACAACAACACTCATTTTAAAACCGACGAGACGAGAAGATGGAAAATTAAAATAATCAGTTTTCTGATTCCCAAATCATCTTTACCTTACACCACCTACCAACTGTTTGAAAAAACTTGTGAACCAAACACGTCGCACAAGTATCTAAGCTGTGTCCTAAACTCATTCTTTCTCTCCCATTCCACAATGACAAACAAATTTCTCACCAAATCCCTTTCAACCTTCTTCAACTTCTCACGAACTCGAACCTTAACTTCAATTCCTCAACGTTTATTTCCTCACCTTAAACCTCAATCTCCATCACAACCTTTTAATTACGATTATTCTTCATTTGGGTCTCTACGGTTTTGCAGAAAAAGTTTGTGTTCAAAACCTGCGCACAATTTTCAACCCACATGCTGGAATTGCCACGCTGTTCCTCAATCAGCACCTTTCCTGTTCTGCCAATCGTGTCGCTGTATTCAACCTGTTGATCATTCAAATGACTACTTCCATATTTTTGGAATGTAAGTTTCTCTTATTGCTCTACCTCTGGGTGAGTGTTGAAATTATGGACAAAGTTTTGATTTTTATGTATTGATAAATTATGGGTTTGTTGTAGTTTATTGATTTGAAGCTCATTCATTGTCTTTTACTTAGGAGGAAGGTGTAACTTGATAATTTTTAGGTTAATAAATTTGTTTATTTGTTATATCTGTTTATGTTTATGCAATCTGTTTCATCAAGCTGAGTTGTTGGGATTGAGGAAAAGAAATCTATTGAGTTGTTATTGTCTGAATAGTAAGTACTGAGAAACTGAAAAGTAACTTATTTTTTTCATTTAAATTAAAACAGGGAGAGGAAGTATGACGTAGAGGGTATTGATTTGGAGGGAAAGTACAAGGAGTGGCAAAAGAAACTACATCCTGATTTGGTGCATTCAAAATCTCAGGTTTGTCTTCTTAGGAGATATCCCGATGTCTTTGGCATATCTCTTTTTGTTTCGAAGATTTGGGGCAAGGAAGGTAGTAAGGTTGAATGTTTGTTTGTTTACTTCAATTGGTTAGGAAGAAAGAGATTATGCTGCTGAACAATCTGCAAGAGTGATTGATGCATATCGTACACTTAGCAAACCTTTGTCAAGAGCGATTTACATGGTAAGCATATTTCAATGCCAAGATTCAAATTGATGATGCATAGTTACGGTACTAGAAATCTCCACAAAGTTTGAACATCTGAAAAGTTCAATGGTGATGATTGATATACCTGTGATCTGTGATGAGGAAATTTTTCATTTGATCTTAGAAACAAATAAATTAAATGTGTCGCAACATGCTTTCCATCACTTTCTTTACTTTTATATTGTTTCTTGTTTCTTCTTGCTTGACACCAAGTAATGTTGCACCGTAATTTGTTAGCTGAAGCTCGATGGAGTGGAAGTTGACGAGGAGCAGACAATTTCAGATCCAGAATTACTAGCAGAGGTAACTCAATAAAGCCAACTTTGCTTACAATGTGAAATTTCTTTTTAACTTGGTTTCAGTAGTAAACAAAATGACATTCAGAAAATAAGTGGAGAATTATTCTCTTTGAAGATTGAATTTCGTTTCATTCTCAAAGTTTATTTGAACTTTAAATACTCGAGTCTCTATCGTCCAGAGACAGATACAAAAAATATCTGAAGAATAACTAATATAATATCTGTACAATTGTGATGGCGTTGTTACTGCATTTGATTATATTGAAATCACAATGAATAAGTTTATTTTAGCATCTGAGAATCCTTTTCCATTTAAAATATGCTTTCTCAGCTGTCAGAACGTTGAACTTAACTTAAATGAAAGTGAAAATAACATGTAAAAAGTATAAAAAATAAACTCCAGCAATGTATATGTTCAATTGAAATGAAAGTGGCATTTCTGTTATAGGTAAACGTTTTCCTTTTTTCACTTCATCAACGGCCCAGCTTTTATTTTTCTTTCTCTTAAATAAATTGGCTTCCTTTTGCCCGAACATAAAATAGGACTCTGGAATTTAATTGGTAAGGATAATGGTAAACTATCTATGCATATTGTGTTCTATCTCATTTCTCATATTTCACTCTTAACCTCCACTCTAATCCTATTCTGTTGTTAAAATTTCCTGCAGATTATGGAAATCAGGGAAGCTGTTGAAGAAGCAACTAACTCTGAGGCTTTGAATCACATTCGCTCTGAGGTATGCTTGAAAATTCTATTTTGTAGGGCATAAGTGCTGCACAGAGACTGCATAATTAGTTCAAATACAGAATTTGAACTATGATTACTTTGATGTTGTTTCTTCATATCATCCTTTGAATGTTCATCCAGATGCAGGAGAAAATGCAAAGTTGGTCTAATGCCTTTGCTGATGCTTTTCAAAGGCGGGACTTTGAAGAAGCAAAGAATGCAATTAGGAGAATGATTTATTATACTCGTGTAATTGAGGAAGTTGTAAAGAAGCTTTGATACAGGTAATGTAATAATTTTCTTTTGGCTCCTTACACCATACTTTGTAGAATTGAAAATAAGAAATTTGAAAAGATTTGAAGCTTAAGGTGAAAAGTTCTATATGCTTACTTAGACATTAGAATTTAGAAACAAATGATGATAATGGGATGGTAGCTATATTTATCTCATACCAACATATTTTAGGTGATTAGTAAAATTATTAAGTGTGGGATTTGCAATTGTGCAATAATATCTTTGTAAAAAGTGTGGGATAAAATTTTGGTCCAATAACCCTGTGAACTGTCTTTTGCTTTTTGGTGCTAGATTTATTTGAAGATTTATTCATTGCTGTACCTCTTCTGACATTATTGTTAATCATCATTTCTCAGGATATCGTTGCTGTTGTGCGTGTTCTGGCTTTTATGAATCAAGGCTTTCAGAATAAAATGTACATCTCTTTCAACCACTGATGCTTCTACTTATATATTGTTTCTCTAGTTTACTACTACTTTTGAAATTTTTCGAATCGTTTATCTTAAGCTGTCCCTGCTTGTAACTGTGCTTCAAATTCCTTTATTTTCATATTATTATGTTGGTGTAGGCTTTCAACATGGAGCTATTCCTTTGGGGGCAAATGGTAGATCAGTTCTGAGTATGAACTATAAAGAATTTGATTTTAACTGATTCCAATGAAGTGGCCTATGAGTAAATAACCATTTGATTACATCATTTGTATCAATGGACCTTATTGCTTTTCTATGCACGTGTTGGTGTCGAAGTTTACATGTTTTCACACACCATGAGCCACATCCCTAGCATGAGCACTCATTCAGGTCCGCTGCATGCAACAAAGCCACACTTATGTATTCAATAAAGTTATATGTATGTATTTTCCTCACCAAGGGAATTTTGCAACACTTGATCCTAGATGTGTTTCGAGGCGAGGATAGCAAAACATTCATATCTGGTTATACAATTTGATGTTTTTTTTGAAATAATAGAATAATTAAATTTCATTATTATCAAATAAGAAAGGATAATGCTATCCAGCGACAGTAAGCTTCACGAAATCATCCTGAAACTATCCCGTTGTATGACTATTGAAAGTTGTCTCGGGTATTATAAGTGCAATTCTGAAATAAGAACACACATTCTCGTGATTTTTCCCGATTCCATTTCTTGCGACAATAATTGTGTTGCCTTAGGTAGGCTGTGTGCGATTTGATATTTATAAGCTACTATTATACAGTTATCATTGTTTTGGTTCAGTTTTTTTAACCTCTTAGCAGTTATTTTAAAATATAACACCACTGCTACTAACATTGAGCACTCTTTCAGCCACCTATACCATGAGAAATTCTTTACAACTGCCACCATTGAGCAACATCCACCATTACTCCCTCCACACTATCATAGTTTAACAAATACATAATCACAGTTTAAACTTTAAAGGCTCACAATTAAAAATCTCCCACACGTTACTAATTCCTATACTAATTGCAAGATGCTATCCCACTACTTCATATCAAGTTGACCTTAACAAAAACTACTCATTATAAAAATTGATTTTATCATCAAGGACATAGAACTATGATGTTTTAGAGGTATTTCAAGATATTTGTTACATAATTTAAATTTTTTATTATAGAATGTAATTCCTTCTATCTTCAATTTTAATTTTAATATTTACAATACAAAAATAAAAATAAAATTAATGCCCCTCTAAAATTGGACTCTCCAAGCCACCATTGTTGGTACTCAACCATAATTAGAAACTAAAATAACATAAATCCAACAACTTCCAAAGGCCTTAATAAATCAAGTTATGAGCTTGCGCTTTCTAATAAGTTCTGATTTTTGCTGTAACACAACACGTGCTAAACCTTGTTTCCCTTCTCTATTCAACCCATAAAAAACTGTTCTAAAATTAATAGTACTAGGAACAATCCCACTCTCCAACATTTCAGAAATAAGTCTCATTGCTTCTTCAGATCTTCCAACTTTGCAAAGACAAGAAAGGAACATAGAATATGTTTTAAAATCAGGAAAAGGTCCTTTGAATTTCATACGGTAGAACACGTTCCATGCATCATTATACCTCCCCACGTTCATGTACCCACGTATAAGTGCAGAATATGTAACAACATTTGGTTCATAACCCGATTCTAGCATTTCCTCATAAATCTCAATAGCTTTTTCGACTTGTTTCTCTTTAAAGAAATGAACTATTAAAGATGTGTAAACATGTATTGTAGGTGTTATTCCCTCTTGTTTCATTGTATTCATCTTGGTTAATACTTCTTCTAGTTTACCCTTTTGTAATAAACCATGTACAATACTTCCATAAGTTAGCTTTTCAACATTAGTTTTCTCTGCACCAGCTTCTTCAACTAATTTCAATGCTTCTTCCACTTTTCCAGCTCTACAAAGAGCTCTTGTAAACAAGGAGTAGCTAAGAGGAACCGTGTAGCCGAATCTTTGAAGTGAATCTATGCATTTCCTAGCCTCTAAGATCCTACCCGTTTCACATAAGCAACCAAGGTAGGTTTCAATCAATTCTTTGTCTGGGACATGTCCTGAATTAATCATCTCACCGTATATTTTGAGAGCATCATCAATTTTCCTTCCTTTCCTCCCACATAAGGCGATGATCAGATACTTGTATGTACTCCTACTTGGGCTATAACCACCATCTTTCATCTCTTTGAAACAATTCATGGCCATCTCTGTCAAACCCGTTCGGCCGTAAATCATTATCATGATCGTCCATGTTTCTGATGTTATTGGATAATTGTTTCTTCTCATTTCATAGAACAGGCTGCGCATGTGCTTAAAATCTTTCCCGCGCCCTGCAATTTTGATTGCAATGTTGTATGATTCTGCGGTGTGTCTGTAGCCGCGTCTCTTTCCCACCCACGAAAAGAAATTTAGCACTGTGCAGCCATGCATACTGCAGCTTTGCATTATCTCCATAACAAATTCTGGGGTGAACTCGATGTTACTTATCTCTAACTTTTCTTGGATTGCAGACCAATCTAGAGAGGATGAAAGAATCCTACAGACATCACGAACATCTTGCTCACTGTAAGTCTTGAGAATTGGAAGTAGTAATGAGCAGTCTACCTTTTCTGATTTTGGTTGGTCAACTCCTCTATCTTCTTCCACCTCATTTGTCAATGACACTCGTTTTTCAGACTCCTCAAAAATTTCAGGATGGAGTTTAGATGTTGTATACATCTTCTGTACTTTCTCTTTTAAATCAAACTCCCCCTTGGTTTCCATGTAAGTTATAACCCAACGGAATACTTCATCTTTGATTACAATCTTCGAAGACTGCATTTCATACAATACTTTGACAATGTCATCAGTCCTTGAAGCCTTGCAAAGCTCCTTAATAAATACCGAATATGATTTCCATGTAGGCTTGATGCCTTGGCTTTCCATACTCTTGAAAATTTTCCACGCTTCGGATATACGATTTTGTGAAACATGGCCTGCAACCATGGCTGTTATGGCTACGATATCTGGTTTAATTCCTTTTCCCAGCATCTCATCATACAGCATGCAAGCTTCTTCATATCTACTCAACTGAAAGAGATGCTGTATCAGTTCTGTATATGAGGAAACTGTAGGCACATAACCAGATTCTTTCATGCTTTGAAACACATCAAGTGCCATACAAACATCGTTTCTCCGTAAATAGCCATTTATGATAATCCCTTGAACGTTCCCCACAACAATGTCCCTTCTCTTCATAATTTCAACAATCTCTAAAGCGTCTGAAATCCTTCCTGCCTTACACAGCCCTCTCACTAAGGTCTCAAAATATTCAGGTTCAAGAACTACATCTTTATATTTGAGGTCACGGATCAATTCCAAAGCTTCTTTAATCCTCCCAGAAATACAAAAGCTCTTAAGCATACACCCAAAAACACTGTTTTCCGGCATCAGACACAACCGAGTCATGTCATTTCCAAGTAAATTAACAGCTGCAACATCTCCTGATTCTGCCATACAGTTCATAAGTATCTTATACAACCTTGCATCATCAAGTACAATATCCTTCTTAACCATGTCCTTATAGAACTCCATAGCAATATCACCCTTACCCGAACTACAAAGCAAACGAATGACCGTTCTATACGAAACCACATCAGGTTCACAGCCACACATTTGCATATTTTCAAAAGCCAACAAAGCTTCACTGATTTTCTTCGCCTTCCCATAAAGAGACACAAGAATGGTCCACGTATTAACATCCTTTTGAACTTCACATTCATCCATTTCCTCCACCAACTTCTTCACCAACCCAAAATCCTTACCTTCTCCGGCAAGACACAACATGGTATTATAAGTCTGCGTCGTATGACGAAAACCATCCTTAAGCTTCAACCAATTAAAAACCCTCAAACCCAAATGCGGCATTTTAAAACACCTTTTCAAAACTCTATCGAAAACCTCAATATCCAATTCACAATAACCCATCTTTTCTAATCGCTCTTCCATAAAAACCGAACCATTTTCACCTCGAATTATTTCCATAATCTCACCCACCATTCGACACATATCTTCTTCTCCCATTTTAACCAACTGGGTATCTTCCAAAACCGGAATGTTTTTGTCTTTATCAAGTACCACACTCTCTGCGGCATTTTCACAAACAGGTTCAGTGCAATCACGTTTCTCCTTAAACCCCAATTGGGTATCACGAATTTCGAGTGGAAACAATAACCCAGATGGGGAATTATCATGGATTACGGTATCAGAACCTAAAATCTCAGTGATCTCGTTGAAAAGTGCACGTGAAGGTTCAATGTCTGAGTTGGAATGTTGTTGTGTTGTTTTGTGAGAATGTGAAAGTTTTGATGAATTTGAGAATGTAGAAAGACGAAAAACATGATGAGAATGTGAAAGGAAAGATGAATGATAGGATAGGAGTTTGATTTTTAATAATGCTCTCATGTTTTCTGCATTTGACATACACAAATGTTAGGGGGCGTTTGTTTCCCCTCTATAAATTAAGTTCCTGGGAATGTAAGATGGGAACTATTTATTCCAATGTTTGGTACACATGCATACAAAAAGGTTCCAAGGGATTAATTATACCCGGTAATTATTT
>Ga0099826_10001830_pt1 | contig 13222 bp, 16 predicted proteins | sample Mtrugardesep15_FD_76830 | JGI IMG/M metagenome (GOLD analysis project Ga0099826, IMG submission 76830) | Root nodule microbial communities of legume samples collected from California, USA - M. trunc garden sep15 | ecosystem: Host-associated > Plants > Roots > Nodule | place: USA: California... | reverse complement strand
TCTGCTCCATCGTTTGTGTCCTGGTCACACCGAGTCGTCTTTTTTCTTTTCAGAGTCAAATAAATTCAAGGCTGCTATTATCCGAATTGACAGTCCAGGAGGTGATGCTCTTGCTTCTGATTTGTAAGTTCTGGTAGATTCCTTTCTGTTCAAGTTGCACTCACTTTTTAATAAGACGTGCAAGAAATGGTTTTTTTGATTCATAAAGCAAAATGATCTATGCCTTGGCAATACAACTTAATGAGAACCTGAACTACATTGGTTTTCCTAATAACTATTTTGAGATGCTACTTGTAGATTTCAGATGGGTTAAGTTAACATAGCCTTTATGGTCTAATTAAATTTGCAGTACATCTGTGATCTTTGTCATTGAATTGTGATACTAATTGCTAACTATTTGGGAAAGTTTGCATGTTTAGCTGATAAAGTTTTGATACCATGGTCTACAGAATGTGGAGAGAAATCAGGCTTCTTGCTGCCAAAAAACCAGTCATTGCTTCAATGTCTGATGTGGCAGCAAGTGGAGGATACTACATGGCAATGGGAGCAGGAGCTATTGTTGCAGAAAGTCTTACCTTAACTGGTTCAATTGGAGTGGTCACAGGTGAACCTGGGTCTTTTGGTAGAAGAAAGGAGGTGTCCTATGAGTGGATGCTAATTTAATGAATAAAATATTTGTTATGAACCATTAACCAACATACACATGACATGCTGATATAATTGAAATAGATTAGATCATCCATGTGTTAGATCCTAAATGGTATTTGCTTAATTTAGGAAACTTTAGAGTGTGGCCGGGCACTCAGTTATAATCAGTATTCTTTTTACCCCCTTGACTGATATAGTTGTGTAAGGTATCCCTAGATGTTTTTTGCTTCTCATTGTGGTCTTGTAGCTAGATTACCATTTTCACTGAGTTTTATGTCAAAAATATTTTGAACTTATTTTGATTTTAAAAAATATAGCAGTTTGAAATATCATTTGAATGGTAATCATATGCAACCAATGTAAGTTGTAGCTGGAAACAAAAAATAATTGAGTTCTGAAATAATGATGACGTGGTAAAGTCATGAACACAAGATTCCATTTCATTATATTCTATTGTATATTCTCCTTGGGTTTTATAATCTATTAAGTTGATGACATGACTTACTTTTGTAGGAAAATTTAGCCTTGGGAAACTTTACGAGAAGATTGGTTTCAACAAAGAAATTATATCAAGGGGTAAATATGCCGAGCTCCTTGCAGCTGAACAACGTTCCTTTAGGTAGTAGAATTTGTTCATTTATTCATAAAGATTCTAGAAGAGAATTTTAATGTACACTGCCATCTGATGTCCAACTGTACGACACTTTTTGTGAGACGAGACGACTTAATATTTTATGTCATAGTATTCTCCAAGCTCCAGTCTAGTTCTAATGAGCTGATAGTGTAGTTATATTTTATCTCCAATATATGAATCCAGTTGAAATCATTTAAACCCAATCTAGGTTCAATGCATTCCTTGTTCTTTGAATTCAGGTTTTAGGAAAAGTTCCTTAATCGAGTTATTGAGTGTGATGATAGTGGATTCCACGTGAGTTCAGTTAGTAGTAGTAGCAATTGTAGGTGCCCTTCGATAAGATCCTCAAGATATCCCTAAAAGTTGTAGCAGAAACAGATCAAAGACTTTGGGGATGCAGATTGGTGGAATGTATAATTATTCTGCTTCAGCTTTACATCTAACTGAAAAGTGTAGATTTTATTTTGATCTTTGGCTTGCAGTTGCCCTAGTACCCTCAGCCATCAGTATAAGGCACAACTAGTCATCACCTTAAGTAGGCCCAGGGCTTACGGTATAGGAATATATGTTTATCCATGTTTTATGGGTTGTGATATTCGGACACCTCATATACATCTCGGGTGGGTCCCACACTCCCACTCTCAAAGACACAATAAGGAGAGACAGGATAAATCAAGAGAGAAAATAGGTGCGGATTGGGTGGAAGGGGTGTCTACCAATCTTTTTCATGTTTTATATAGCCTGCTTGTCATTAGTGCTGCCTTTTTCTCTGATTTATGATTTAATTTTCTACGTTTGATTGATTCATGGGTTCGGGTTGTTTCCATTTTTTTCCGCATCAGTTTATATTTTTTATTTCAAGGCAGACACATAATCTCTCTCTCTCTCTCTCTCTCTCTCTCTCTCTCTCTCAAGTACAGGCCACATGAAGCAGAGCTATTTGCCAAATCTGCACAGAATTTTTATAAACAATTTCGAGATAAGGCTGCTTTTTCCAGATCAATGACTGTATGTTTTAAATTTATATAAGAAAAAGCTATTTTCTATGTTTTCTGTTCTTCCCCCGTCTATGTTCAATAGTTATAGCTACTATCCTGTCGCTAGGTGGACAAGATGGAAGAGGTAGCACAGGGGAGGGTTTGGACCGGTAAAGACGCAGCATCTCATGGTTTGGTTGATGCTATTGGTGGGCTATCTCGTGCTATTGCTATAGCAAAATTGAAAGCTAATATACCTCAAGACAGACAGGTTGATTTGACAACACCTTTTATCTTGATACTGTTTGTTTATTTGATAATTGAAAGCTAATATACCTCATGATTCTATGCCAGGTTACTGTTGTGGAGCTCTCTAGACCTAGTCCTTCTCTACCCGAGATTTTAAGCGGTCTTGGTAATTCTCTGGTTGGAGTGGACGAAACACTTAAGGAACTACTAGAGGACTTGACATTTTCTGATGGAGTTCAAGCACGCATGGATGGAATCATGTTTCAGAAATTGGAAGGAAATCCATCTGCTAACCCCATTTTGGCATTGATGAAAGATTACCTCAGTTCTACTACATAGAGAGAGGTGGAGACTTTCTTCATTGTTGTATAATAATAGAAGATCTACATGGAATAAAGAGAGTGATTTTCTTCTTTGTATAATAGCAGATCTACATGAAACCCACTGTGAGAAATCTAATTTCTCTATCTATCACGTAGTTGGAACCATGTTGTTATAATGTTGAGAAATCTGTATTCTGAATGCAAATCAGAAACGTTCCTCGACACAAACTTTTTTACGAGATACTTCGTTCTTGTTTGGATTCACGTTGGCTAAGCAAATCTAACGTCCTAACGATTGTGTGCAGAAAGGAGGGGTAAGTGATGTGAGATTGAGTCTGTTTATCTTTTGCGTCCCAGGGCATGTTGCCATCGAACTCTATGTAGTGTGAATTTCAGTTATGATACACATACACACTAGTAAAAGATATTAAACATTTTTTTTTTTTTGAGGGAAAAAAGATATTAAACATATTATATTAATATTTTGAAATGTTAAAAGATATTAAATAAAAATTATTAACAGTTATATTATCAATATTTTGAAATGTTTAACAGATATTAAATAAAAATTATTAAGTCTACAAAAAAAAATTATTTACATTAATATAGTGTTTTTATTAAATATTTGGTTATTTTATATAGAAAAATCCATTAAATATTTGTTTATTGTTGAAATGTTTATATTATTAATATTTTGAAATGTTTAAAGATATTAAACAAAAATTATTAAAATTAAGTGTTTTTATATTTATTTTATATAGAAAAAAACATTTAAATATTTGCACCGCTTCCGATGCGGATTTTATGTGTTTATATATTTTTAAACAAATTTTTAAATCAATATATTAGAAAGTTGATATGATAAAATTTTAAAAACTCATGAGCATTTTTAAAATACCAAAGTTAATGTATGTTTCTATTGAATATTTGTTTATTTTATATGTAAAAGTAAATATTTGCACCGTGCTTGTTGTGGATTTATGTGCTTATATTATGTCCCAATATGATAAGCCAAGATAAAATTTTAAAGTTGATGCAAGTAAACACACATAAAATTAAATAAATAAAATAAAGCAGCATTTGTGTCATGGAAATAATTTCATGACATTGAGAATTTATTTGCATTCAGCATTAAATATTTCTATTAGATATTTTTCTCTTGTATGTGTAAAAATTCGTTAAATATTTGCACTACGTTATAGATTTTATTTGCTTATATATCATAATATATTCTCGTTATAACCCTATTTTGATAAATCATGCAAATCCTATTATTGAAACCTAGTCTTCTTTCCCTTTCCCCTATTAGCATACCGTTTTACCAACTGTTAGACATGGTCTTATAAATTTGTTTGCATTCTATCACTCATCCATTCTTCTTACTTTTTCACTCGTCCTGCTCCAAGCAATAATTTATTTATTTTTTATGTTAACCATGCTCTAGTAATTCGAAGTTCCATTGAAGGTAGGGTAAAGTCCAGTAAAAATTTGTTCTTCTTAACAATTCGTCTTTTGTTGAAATTAGTCTAATTGTAAAATGACGAAAAGGCCAATCACCTCCATACTGCAACAACCGGTACCCGCTTTCAAATTCCAAAGCTTTCTCAAATTATTAAAACCGCTTTTCAAATTCAAACTATTCCAATCCCGCTCTTCTTCCTCATCCTCAAATTCTACTCTTAAACAAAAATCTGCCAACAACGGCAATGACAAAGAATATCCCACTGGTGACTTCGATTTCAAACCTGTTACCGGCTTCAACAAGTTTCTCGTCAAACTCAAGATACTAGTAGCATTGCCGTGGGAGCGTGTTGAACACCGCAGCATATTGAAAATCATCTTGCGCGGCCAGGTTTCCCTTCTTTCCTGCACACAAACATTAACATGTCGACACCAGTAATAATTGAATTACTTGACTAGGACACCGTACACACCTTTGATCAAGGCTTCTCACTCATACTATTGCTTTGCTTAATTTTTTTTCGTTCTTTTTCTTGTGTCTTTGCAGATATCCGATCAGTTTCTGCCTCAAATTTGGGATAATCTGTTGAAAGCAGCATATGATCCTCGTATTTCTGCAGTATATCTTCATATTGATACATTATATTGTGATTGAGCTAAACTCGATGAAATTCAAAGGCAGATATTAAATTTCAAAAAATCAGGTGCGAGCTCAACTCAGAACACTCGGAGAATTTCATGTTACAATCTATCTATATTAACCATTTGATAGCTGATGTTGCTTGTAGGAAAATTTGTTGTGGCTTATCTCCATTCAATTCGAGAAAAAGAGTATTACATTGCTTGTGCATGTGAAGAAATATATGCCCCTCCGAGTGCTTCTGTTTCTTTGTTTGGATTCACTATTCAAAGAACATTTATTAGAGGCATGTGATTCTGCTTTTCTTCATATTTTTTTAAACAAAGTTTGATGTTGCTGTTGGTGCTGCTGCAATTCATGTGAATCGGCTACGAGCACCTAGTCTGCGCTGAACACATTGACCTCACAGACTTCTATGCCTAATGCAGAAACCTCGGATTTAACAGACCTTTCTCGCTAGAACCGAGGACACAAAAATGAGTTACTAAATGAGAGTTTTTTAGGTTCACATAAAGATGAGTCAAGTTCACCTGGAAATAGGGAAAGTGGTATACTAGAGAAAAAACGAAGAGTAACAGAGTTAGACTAAGTCAAACATAAGATATGACCAAAAAGATTGGACCAAGCCAAAATATTATAAGTCACAAACAAAATAAATAATAATAAGGCAAATTCTACTACGATATTTTTCCATATTTCTCGCATAAACATATGATCATATATATTTAAAACTTTCGAAATATACAAAAAAATCGCAACAGGCTGTTTAGTAATGGTGTCATGCCTCACTACTACATTTATAAAACTTCTAGTGTTTGTTGCTCAAATATAATCATAATGATTAATGGTTTTTAGTATAGGGAAATTCATTGTTAAACCCTTTTAAATTTAAACTTGTTGATGTTCATACTTAAGTCTAACACTCATGTTAATTCTCAGGATTTTATGACTTACTTGGAATTGAACCACAAGTTGAGAGAATTGGAAAATATAAAAGTGCAGGAGATACACTAACCCATAAAACCATGTCCGAAGATAACCGTGAGGCATTGACTGCAATACTGGATAATATCTATTCAAATTGGCTAGATAAAGTCTCTTCTGCTAGAGGTGCATTTGCATTTGATGTCCTAATTGTATCTTAAACAATATACAAATAAATTAACTTTTGGGCTTCTGCAAATGCTATACAGGAAAGAAAAGAGAAGATATTGAAAAATGCATAAATGAAGGTGTCTATCAAGTAGACAGACTCAAAAAAAAAAGGGTTTCATAACAAGCATACTCTATGATGATGAGGTACATGCAGTACTTTGGATTATATGATTGATTTCTTGCATCTGTCTAGGATACACTCATAAGGGGGTTTAGACTAAAAAGAATGAAAAACATAAAATGTTTTGCAGGTTATCGCTAGGTTGAAGAAGTCAAAGAGACTTCAGGTGAAATCAAACAATCATCTGCATATGGTTTATTTCAGGTAAATTTCCTTTTTATAGGGCAGGGGCCTTTTGTATTATGCCATTTCTTCAGTATAGATAAAGGTTGACTTAATAATGATTATAAATCCTTAGTTTGATAAAATTATTCATTTGTCTTTGTTTTAGTTTGTTATTCATAAATCTACAATACTTTTTGATGACTGTGATAATTTCCATAATCAAAGAACTTAACTATAACTTTTCTCACTAATGACGAGAACTATATATATACATGGAAATGGCTATTATTATCAGTGCAAATGGTTTTTTTTTTTATTTAATAAAATATTGCATTGGTATATACATTTTATTTTGTATAAAGAACTGTTCTAATTATCTACTATGAGTATGAATTACTATGGCTTCCTGTTTCCTATCAAACTTATACAAGATGCATTTTTTATAGATTAAAATATGCCAAATAATTCCTTAAGCATAAATTGATTGTTCCTTTCCTCAAATACAGAAAATACTCTCGAGTTAGAAAATGGACCGTTGGAATATCAGGTGGTAAAGAAATGATAGCCGTCATCCGAGCCTCGGGAACCATCAATCGTAATGGTGGCAAAGGCATCATCGGAGAGAAGTTTATTAATGAGATCCGTAGGGTCAGAGGTACACTTTTGATCTTATAAGTTTGTCTTCGTTAAATTTCAAAGCACATAACATGTTATGATGCTACTTACATTGATTATGAAAGTTTTTATTACATAGTTAACTTTGTTTAGAGTTATATTACACTTATTCTTAGTAATTTCAACTGAACACAAGCCTTCAGAATCCTTCCAAGATTTTGAAAAATATAAAAGCAAGTGGATCGTAAAAAAGAAACTGCAACACTAGCTTAGGGATGACACCTCTTTTTAAGTTTTTACAGATAAAACTGGGACTTTTGAAGGATGGCTTTTTCCCCAAATGTGGGGTATAAATTTGACAGAAACTCATCTGTTAGTGGAAATCAGAGAAAATATATGAACATTTCTGAGTTGTATAGATCTTCATCCTTATGTTCCAGGACCTAAGCAGTGGGGATTAATTATGTTAGTTTATGTAACTTATGTGTTAACAGCAACGTACATACTACTAATCTATTTTCCTGACATATCATAACACAAGGATAACATTGGTTTTCACAGTTTTTCTATGACGATGTTTGTTGAACCTGAAATTTTTTATGGTGTTACATATATTTATATCTGCACCATTTTTTAGTCCCGGTCACACTTTGTCGTCTTTTTCTTCTCAGCGTCAAAAAAATTCAAGGCTGCTGTTATCCGAATTGACAGTCCAGGAGGTGATGCACTTGCTTCTGATTTGTAAGTTCTTGTAGATTCCTTTCTGTTCAAAATGCAGTCACTTTTAATAAGACATAAGAAATGGTTGGTTGTATTCATATAGCAATGATATATACCATGGCCATAAAATTCATGATAACCTGAACTATATTGATTTTTCCTTATAACTTTTTTAAGATGCTAGTTACTTTTAGATTTCAAAGATAAGTTAATATTACCTTTATGGTCTAGTTGAATTGAAGTACTTCTCTGATCTGTGTCATTGAATAGTAATGGTAATTGATACTAGTAATTAATTTGGAAAGTTTGCATGCTTACTGATAAATTTTGATATCATGGTCTACAGAATGTGGAGAGAAATCACGCTTCTTGCTGCCAAAAAACCAGTCGTTGCTTCATTGTCTGATATGGCAGCAAGTGGAGGATACTATATGGCAATGGGAGCAGATGTCATTGTTGCATAAAATCTTACCTTAACTGGTTCGGTTGGAGTGATCATGAGTAAGACAAAGTACAAGGCTAATCATGGATAGTAATTTAACTTAAACTAATAACGGTTTTATTGTGAATTATTAGCCAACATACACATGCTGGTATAATTGAAACATATGAGGCCATCCACGTGTTAGATCCTAAATGGCAGTATTGTTAAATGGCAGTCGTGGTGCCGCCTTGGCAGATTGGCGTGATGTATTTTCGGACAACCGTCATAGGAAATTTGTTAAGGAATGCCCGCCATGGCATGTTTATATGGTGGATTTTTGGCCTTCCACCATATTTGCTCAATTGAGGAAACTCATATTATGGCCAGACACTCGGCTAAAATCCCTATTCTTTTACTCCCCTTGGCTGAGATTATTGTGTTGTAAGATATTCGTAAAGGCTCCTCACTTCTTGTTGCGGTCTTGTAGCTATATTACCATTTCACAGAGTTTTATGATAATATGGTAATTACGTTTTGAAATTATTTTGATTAGAAAACTATAGTAGTTTGAAATATCATTTGAATGGTAATCATATGCAACCAATGTAAATTGTAGCTGAAATGAAAGAAATGAATTGAACTCTGAAATAATGAGGAACAGTCAGTGCTCCACTTTCATATATTCTTCTTTGGTTTTGTAATCTACTAACTTGATGACATAACGTACTTTTGTAGAAAAATTTAACTATGAGAAACGTCATAAGAGGATTGGTTTCAACAAAGAAGTTATATCAAGGGGTAAATATGCCGAGCTCTTTGAAGCTGGTCATCGTTCTTTTAGGTACCTGACAGACTTTGTTCATTTATACATGAAGAATCTAGTAAAGAATGTTAATGTGCACTGTGCCATCTGATATACAACTGTAATGCCGGACACTTTCTATTGAGAAGGGAATACTTAATGTTTTATGACTTGACTGCAATATTTGAATTCGGTTAAAATCATTTAATCCCACTCTGGGTTCAATATTTGAAATCTTTGATATTTGATTTCGGAGGCAGGAACATATAATCATTCTCTCTCTTTGTACAGGCCACATGAAGCAGAGCTATTTGCCAAGAGAGCAGAAAATGTTTATAAACAATTTCGAGACAAAGCTGCTCGGTCTAGATCAATGACTGTATGTTTTAAATTTATTTAAGAAAAATCTATTTTTCATGCTTTCTGTTCTTCTTCCTTGTATATCCAATAGTTACTTACTGCTACTGTACTGTCACTAGGTAGACAAGATGGAAGAGGTTGCACAGGGGAGGGTTTGGACCGGTAAGGATGCAGTATCTCATGGTTTGGTTGATGCTATTGGTGGGTTATCTCGTGCTATTGCTATAGCCAAATTGAAGGCCAATATACCTCAAGACAGTCAGGTTGATTTAAGAACACCTTTATTTTGATGTCTGTTGATTTATTTGATGATTTCATGATTCCTATAATGATTGTCCTTGACCTATTCCAGGTTACCGTTGTGGAGCTCTCAAGTCCCAGTTCTACTCCACGCACGATTTTAAGCAATCAAGGCAATTATCTTGCTGGAGCAGACCGAACATTTAAGGAACCACTACAGGACTCGGCATTTTCTGATGAAGTTCAAGCGCGGATGGATGGAACCATGTTTCAGAATTTGGATGAATATCCATCTGCCAACCCCATTTCGGGATTGATGAATGATTTCCTCAATTCTATGTAGAGGGAGGAGAGATTTTCTTTATGGTATAGGGTAAATTATATTTACCTCCGTACAGGAAACCTTTAGGGACTATAACTCTTTCGTTGTATAAACCCCATTTTTTCATAGTAAATAATTAAATCATATTAAGTTATGATGGTAAATACTTAAGTAAGTTGTTAATTTACAACTCCGCATGTGTCATTGGCATTGCTCATGATCCTCTCATTGACTTTGTTTGGAAGAACAAATTTTAAAAGTTGAAGTTCAATTTTTCACTATGATAAAGGTCAACTATGATCTTTATCGAAAAAAAGTGATAAAGAAGTAAGTGTTTGTTTACCCGCTAGTTTTTATAAATCAAATGGGTTTACATACTAGTAAAGAATATCGGTACACGCCATTGAGTGCACATTTAGTAAGTTACATTTGAAGAAGAAAAGTTTTCATGAGTCACAAACTGACCATATCTTTTTCCTGCTTTAGTTCTTTAGTTTCACGTTTTAATTCTACAGTCTTCACATGTTATATGCTTTGTTCATAAACACATAATTATGAACTAATCAGAACTTGTAAAAAAACTACTATATATGAACGTTTATTTTGACAGGGAACTCTTGCTTAGCATAATTTTGCGTGTTCTTTTGTTAATTAATAATGAGTTGGCATCACATTTTTCACCCATTGCATTGCATGTATGGCATGATGCCAGTATGCCTATAAATACATTGCTTAGTTCATAGTTAGGACTCACACCTTACAAAGTTACATCAAAGATCATTAAACTTGTTATTGGCAATCATGTTGAATATGGCAATGGTTGTGACTGCAACTACTCTTGTGATCTTACTGTTGTGTTCTCCATCATCAGTAGCTATATTGTTGAACAAGCTTCAGCTACCACCACCAGTGATAGGACCTGAGTCACTTGCTTTTGATAAAAACGGTGAAGGACCTTATGTTGGCTCCTCTGATGGAAGAGTTTTCAAATATGTTGGTCCAGATAAAGGATTCTTCAAGGAATATGCTTACACTTCCCTAAACTGGTAACTGATATTTCACCCATCAACTATTAGCCAGTTCAAAAAATATTATTAGCTAGTTTGTTTTTTTTTTTAAAAAAAAAAACTATTAATTAGTTAGCTAGATTCAAAGCCTAATGAGTTAAGTGACCATTTATTTTGTAAAAGTACTATTTTCAATTTTAAATACAAGCATATCATCTTGTTTTCAAATTGTTTCCCTTTTCTTTTTACATTTTTATATTTTCCTTTTTACCACTAAAGCTAAGACCTCACGAACTTCGTGTTTATATAGAAAACACTAGATTTTTTCTTCTTATTTTTTGTGTGAATCAACAACGTGAGAATTTTAAAAATAAAAGTAAAAGCAGAAAATGAAAGTCAGAAATTATATCTATTTTTTATCAGGAACAAGACAATCTGTGATGGCATTGATGACTTCTCAGAACTCCAACTAACATGTGGGAGGCCATTAGGATTGAGTTTCAATAATCAGACAGGCGACTTGTATATAGCTGATGCTTATTATGGACTACTTATGGTTGGTCCCAATGGATGGGAAAGCAACCCAATTAGTTGGACCTGCACAAGTCAATTCTACTGTTTTTGCTGATGGTTTGGATGTAGACCCAAACACTGGAATCGTTTATTTTACCATAGCTAGCGCTAAATTCCAGCTCAAGTAAGCATAGTTTGTCTACTTACAATGTTGTCTTTTGCGCCTAAAATGCCAATTCAGCATTACAGTAACAAATGTTCACATCACTTGATTTTTTGTAGGGATTTCCGCACACTGGTGGAAAGTGGAGATCATTCAGGAAGCCTATTGAGATATGATCCTAGCACCAACCAAACAACAGTGTTGCTAAGCAATCTTGCAGTGCCAACTGGTGTGGCAATAAGTAGAGATGGCTCATTCGCACTTGTTAGTGAATTTCTATCCTTCAAAGTTTGGAAAGTGTGGCTGAAAGGACCAAGAGCAAATTCATCAGAATTATTCATGCTACTTGCTGGAAGACCAAATAACATTAAGAGGAACTCAAGAGGCCAATTTTGGATTTCAGGGAATAGTTTTTTAGGACGGCTAGGATCTCCAAGACGTACGACTTTGCCTGCAGGAGTCAGAGTGACTGAGAATCGTTTAATTTTACAGATTGTATCTCTTCCTGCAGAGTCATATAAGATGTTGGACCAAGTGAACCTTTACCTTCTAAAGGCAACAACGAAGTACTGTACATTTGAAATACCATAATCCTGTATGAATCACAAAAACACCAGTAAAATTATTTTTGGACATCAACGAATCAATAATCAATAAAAAAACAAGTAAACATTTATTCCTTAACATAAGCTTATATTTCCCTTTACATATTCACCTTTTGTGCAGTAAAAAGAAATCTCGTCAAAATGTTAGCAATACAAAAAGAGTTTTATCCTTTGAAGCAAGGGTACTCCATTTTGCTAAACGTACCCGCACCAGGTACTGCCCGGGTACTGGTACACGTACTGTACGCACCCATGAAGCACCAGTTTTTTTTTTTTTTAATGGTTGGGTACGAACGCGGTACTGCAGTGGTACTGATTGGGTACGTATATCCTTTTTTTTGGAGAAAATGGAGCAATTATAGTTTTTTTTTTTTTTATAAAACTCAAACTTAAACTGTAACCACCTCTTTTTTAGGAGAAAATGAGTCCTTTTATGAGAATTAATAGCATTATAGTTTTTTTTTTGTTTCTTAATAAAATTCAAACGGTTCAAGAGGCACAACAGCCATTTCGTATGTTCTGGAACTGCTTCCTACTAAATGCCCCACCGTTTTTTGTCTGCCAATAGTTAGGAGTAGAAAAGTCAGGTAACAAGCACTCAAGCCTTGGATAAAAGCTAATCCTTGTTAGGAGCTAATCACTTCCATCCATTTGAGCAATATAATTTTCTCATGCAATGTCATTTTAAATTAAAAAAAAAAAAAGATCCTAACATACCCATACCTTTGTTTTTTGAGAAATGCTGTATCCCGTCGTACCGGGTACCATACCCGCACCCGTGCAACGCAGGTTGTTGTCAATTAATTGGGTTCTACTTTTACTCATGAATGACTACTGCCAAGTAGAGAACAGAAAAAATGTTGTTTTATTTAATCTTTGTGTAACGATTTTCTTTTTCAGGCACAGGCAGCTTCTGTGGCACACTCCCTCTTTTGCATGTGTTACAAATACAATCTGCAAGTTGAGAATGCCTCAGTTCTTCATTTCCTTGCTGAGATTCACAAGGTATGTGGTCACATCGGTCTGACACACTGCAATGTTCATGTAGTCGGAATCAAGCTATTTTATCTTGTTTGCT
>Ga0099826_10001829_pt1 | contig 13224 bp, 12 predicted proteins | sample Mtrugardesep15_FD_76830 | JGI IMG/M metagenome (GOLD analysis project Ga0099826, IMG submission 76830) | Root nodule microbial communities of legume samples collected from California, USA - M. trunc garden sep15 | ecosystem: Host-associated > Plants > Roots > Nodule | place: USA: California... | reverse complement strand
CTCAGTTTCATTTTGTTACGTAACAAAAAAATAATAAAAATCTTAGTTACGTGTGTTACTTTAGTAAGATAAGTATATAGCAATTTTGTTACTCATGCATCAACAAAGATAACTAACATTATAATTAAAATATATGTTTTGAAAAAGTGGATCCAGAGATAATCGAAAGAGGTTACATAAATTCATAAGCTCCTTGTCAAGCCAGAGGGTAAGGTAAAAATTTAGGCTTATTAAAATATGACATAAGCAGCTTATGAAACTATGATAAACTATTTTTATTTATTTACCCAAACACCTATAAAAAAAAGCTTATAGGAGTAGATAAGCCCACATAAGCTCAAAATAAGCCAATCCAAACGGGGCCTTAATGGCTAATTGAGAGCAACATGCTCATTCTAGAGAACAACGGCGAAGTTAGCCGTATTTTTATAAGGTGGCCACATATAATTTATTTTTTAAAAAATTCTTCAATTTCTATGAGACAGGATCAAGTAATCCAAATTTCAACCGACAAGCAACCAAATAAAAAATTATTTCAACTAAAATTAAACTTGGGGTAACCAAATATATATTATTAGGGGTAGCTACATATAAAAACATATCTACCCCTCTACTACACAAGCAATCGCCCCTGCTAAAGAAGGTGACGATGGACGAAGATCTTGTATCTATTCCAATGACCAAGACAAATATATGGATACAAGTCCATCATATCCCGTTTGGTTTCATTGACACGAGCGTAGGCGCGTTGGTGGGAAGTCACACCTGATGGTCAAATATGATGATGAAAACAATTACGACCCTTGGAGAAAATATATGTGAGTACGGATCGAGATTGACATGGAAGAAGAAGAACCATATAAGCGGAAAGTTCCTATTTGCTTTGAAAATTACGTTAGACATGGATGAAATGCTAATACAACGCTAGATCCGTCAATGATTCAAAATCTAAAATTACAAGGATATGGTAATTAGTGATGGATACAAAAAAAAAAGGGGTACAATCACACACCATAGACACAAAATCGATTAGACTAAGGATAATCAATCGGAACACCAAACTCCCGCTAAATGATAAACAAAGAAAGGGACCTCAAAGAGAAATGAACCTTGGGAGAGAATGTGCTTAGTTTTTTGTAACACGTTATAAAGAGATGTATCAATATACGAGTAAGTCTATTACAATTACTCCTAAAATATTTCTTTTACTTTAGTGAAAAACAAACCAATAATCAATTAGAATAGTTTGGTAAAATAATAATTTTCTTTCTTCTTATCAAGATATTGTATAATATATACAATAGATACTTCACTTATTTATCTTAAGCAAAATACTTAGTGTTTTTAATAAGATTGAAATGTCCGATAAATGCTTATGTATTTTTTGGATAAACAAAAAGATAATAGTCAACTCAAAACTCATGCATACAATGAAAGTCTATCCGGTCTAACAATTGTGACATTAGGTTGAATTGAACTTATATTTTAGGAAGTAGTGAGAGCATCTACAATGGAGACATCTATTTTAGGGTACTTAAATTGATCATACGTGTACACATCTCTGATTTACAATTTGTTAACCGTAGTACTTAATAAACATTCAATCCCTCCAACCCAGTATCTCACATAAATTTCTTAAATATGACCCACTAATCAACTATCAATAATTTTATATCATTACATTTCAATTTTTAATATTAAAAAAGTACGGGTCCCAATTATTATTAAAAAAGTGTTTACAATAATGATTAAATGAAGAAAATATATTGTGGACCCCACTTAAGAATGAAATGTTTGCTTGAGACCATGCGTCCTATAAGGCCAACTCCAACGGCAGTCCTTCACATGCGTTCGCCGGCGTGTAGTTTCAAAGAATGTTTTTTTTTATTTGTGTAATTTTTATAAATTGTGATCATTTGAGAAATTACATTCAATTTTTCTCTCATAATTTTCTCTCTTTGCTCTTATTTTTACACATGATTTTTCTCATATAATTTTAACTTCACAATTTTATTTATTTGGTTTATGTCAAATGTATCCCAATCAACTTAATTATTCTACAATCTTTGTTGCATTTTATGCAAAATCACCAACATTCTAGTTCTAAAAAATTTCAATTTTTGTTACCACCGTATAATCTTCTATAACTATTCTCTCAATCTTCTTTCACTCAAATGGATACAAATAGTTTGGAAGATCTTAATAATATTTTTGGGTAGTTGATAGAAGAAGAATTCATGGATAACACTTATGAGGACATAGTCGATTGGTCAATGACTAATTCTCTGCAAATCCAGTATCCACAAATGCTAAAATCCGACGAATGTTTCGAATGCATAGACATATGTTTCTTCGAATTGTAACAACCCTTGGACAACATGATGAGTATTTCCAAATGAGGGTCGATGCAACTGGTAAAATGGGTTTTTCACCATTGCAGAAATGCACTGCTGCTATTCGTATGTTAGCATATGGGTCTCCTGCCGACATTGTAGACGGATATGTTTGAATTAGAGAAAGCACGACAGTTGAGTGCTTAGACAAATTTGTGAGAGGCGTGAACGAGGTATTTAGGGCTGAGTACCTAAGAAGGCCAAACAACAATGATTTTGATCACTTATTACAAATGGGTGAGGCACGTGGGCTTACATGTATGTTAGGTTCTATTGATTGTATGCACTGGGAATAGAAAAATTGTCCGGTTGATTAGAAAGGCCAATTTTGTCGAGGTGATCCTGGTAAACCCACGATCATGCTTGAAGCAGTGACATCATAAGACTTGTGGATTTGACATGCATTTTTTTGTATTGCAGGTTTAAACAATGACATTAATGTGTTATATCAATCCGATGTGTTTAATAATATTTTGGAAGGACAAGCACCCACAATGCAATATATACATTTAATAGAATTCCATATCATATGGGGTACTATTTAGCAAATGCTATATATCCTGAATGAGCTGCATTTGTCAAGACCATTCCAATGTCGTAGGGAGAAAAAATAAAACTATTTGCTCAACATCGAGAATCGACAAGAAAAGATGTGGAACGGGCGTTTGGTGTGCTCCAATCTCGATTTGCAATTATTCGTGGCCTAGCATGTGCTTGGCGTATGGAAACTCTCAAACATATAAATTATGCATGCATCATATTACATAACATGATTGTTGAAGACGAACGACACGCATATGGAGGTGATTTTGATTTCTCTTACGATAAGTGAACAATGGCGTCTCAACAACTGAAACATCTAATGATCCTCATCATAATCTTGCAACAAGACTACGAAGGAGAGCAAATATCCGTGAAAGACAAGTTCATCGACAACTTCAAGCAAATTTAATGGAGCATATTTGAAAACGTTTTGGACATGAGCACAACAAAGTTTAAATTTTATTAATTATGTAATGTTATTTATTTTTATCGTTTTTAATTATGCAAGTCATAAATTTAATGTTAATTTTCAATTATTGTTATAAAAATTTAAGTTCTATTTTATTTTAAATTATTTTCCTATTAATATTAATTAAAATAATATTTTAAGTTGTAATAAATTTAAACTTGAATATAATATCAATATATGAAGTTAAGCTGTGGATCCAATATGAGTTGTTTAGAGTTCTAGATTAAAAAATAAACGAGTTGTTTCAAAATGATGTGTCCCAATGAAATCTACAAAATATATAGTCATTTGTGAAGATTATTATTAAAGATGTTACCCTCAACAAAATTCTTCAAATAATCCTTTCTTCAAAAAATAAAATAAAATAAGGACCGCTCTTAAATGTTTGAAACCCGCTGTGGATGTTCTACTGAAATCTACGAATCATATCATGTAACCAAAAATTATCTTTTGTGCATGAAACTTAGATGAATCCAAAAAGAGAAATGATCCAAAACATTTTGAAACGATGTCATCATTTTCACTACAACCCAATAACAAATTTGAATGGCAAAACGTTCTACACTTCACTCATTCACACTCTTTCCAATCCAAACCAAAGCGAGTTTGATGAACCCAAATGGAAGAATCAACAACAACACACAGAAAATCCCGCGTTTCAGATTTCTCATCCATGGCCTGAATGGGTAGACTTAATGGAATGTTTGATCAAAAAGGGTCATTTCCATGCAGAGGGTAACCCATTTGAGAATCCTCATTTGGGTACAAAAGAATCCAATCTTATTAGAACTGCTTGTCTCAATTTTGGTAGAGACCATTCTCATATTTTGAGGTAAATAAAAATGAATTCTTTTTATATGATTTGGGTTTGTAGTGTTTTTGTGAATGGCTTGGTTTTTAATGTGGTGTTTGGGTTTGTAGGTAAGGTGTTTGTGTTTAGAACTGTGTGACATTGATACGTAGATAGTGTAATGGTTGCCTTGTTTCAATTCACAATCGCTATTTGAGCTTATTTACTGACATAGTAAGCATGTGTGAGACTGTTTGAGAGAGCTTATGAAACCAAATTATGACATGTTCATAAGTTGTTTTCAGATTATTTCAATAAGCTGCCTAGGATAGTTTATGAAAATAGCTTACGTAAGCACGTATATGGTAACCGTTTGTGCTATAAACACTTAAAAAGGGCAACTCGGTGCACTAAAGCTCCCGCATGCGCAGGGTCCGGGAAGGGGTCCCACCATTTGGTGTATTGTTCGCAGCCTTACCCTGTTTTTACACAAGAGACTGTTTTCAGGACTTGAACCCGTGACCTACATTTGCGCCAAGGTTACTCCTCGTGCTATAAACACTTAACGAAACTATTTATCCAAACAGGGTTTAAGTTTGGAATGAGTGAGTTGATTGAAATAACTGTAGTCAGGAAGGATATGGGTTATTGCTGATCTTGTTAGTTGATTTTTGGTTGTAGTTATTAGAAAGGCCAGAACCTGGGTACAGAAAGAACATCCAATGTTACCATCACACTCAATTTATAAATTCATATTTGAGCTTGTTGGCTGCATATTATTTGTAGTTGATTGAATTGAGTGATACTAGATTTTTGACTTTTAGTTCAGAATTTATCCCTATATAAATCTGTGGGTTCAAAGAGGGAAAGAACACGAGTTCCAGATTAACTTGCTAATTGCTAAGGCTGTGATGAAGTAACTTCTTTCTGAATGCGGGGTTCTGTTCCTAAAATAACCAAAAAGATGAAGAAAAAATTGGGGGTTTGTAAAAGTAAAGACTAGAAAGGATGTGGGTATTAGAATATTAGTTCTTACGTGCGTAAAACCACATCGCATACTTGGAAGCTTTTGAGTTTGATTTATAAATAATGAAGAGACAAACATGTATGAATTGATTGACGATAGGAATACTTGAAGATTATCTACACCATCCACTTGGACACGAACACAGTGTGTTTCAGATATATCTTTATATTCCATGTTCAATAGTATACTATAGACGTTTTCTGTAAACAATTGTAATATCAAATCCAGCAAACTGTAAACAGTGCGATTTTTCTAACCTTTCTATCTGTCATTGACCATAGCATAATAGTTTAGACTTTAGATTACAGCTGTAGATATTACTCAGGGTACGTTTGATTCGCAAAATAGTAAGCACTGGACAGAACTGTACTTGGGAGAGATAGAGAGAGAGTATTTTTTATGTTGGAAAATAAAAAGGGTATTTTGGTATTTTTGATAGTATGTACTATGGATAAAAAGTTGTCCCATGATTTGGTGAGAGACAAGAATTCCTGTTTTTGTCTGTCCCTTGCTAATGTTTTTTTCAGTCATATGATCGGTTTCTAAATTAAGCAAGGTACAAAAAAAGTTGTCCAGTACTCTGTTTTTTAACAAATCAAACGCACCCTCGCAATCAAAAGGTTGTAAATTACAAGAAAAAAGAAGGCTTCGTATTTAACATACTATTTCTAGGCTAGTGTAGATTTATCTAAGGATTGATGACAATTTCTTGCTTATGGACTTGAAAAAAGTTAATGTCGATTTGGAAATGATAATTTGTGCAACTATTTTTTAATTTCTTCTTCTTGCGAGGTAAATATAATTTGCTCAGAAGTAACTTTCCAAATTACTATTCTGGCCAGGTTTTTGTCTCGAAAAGATATAGGAGTTATTGTAACATTTGGATGTCCAAGCTTAGATAGAAAAGTCGTCAACTCAGGGAAGCGTCTGAGAGCATATGCGGGCATTGATGAGGGAAATGTTGGTGATGACCATTTTCTACAGTCATTTACTTATCTTTATTTGCATAGTTCAAAATTTTGCTTTTACATACATCAAAATTTTCCTTACCTTCAATTCACTGATGCTTCAACCAGGTGTGCAGCTCGTGTAATTTGAGGGGGAACTGTGAAAGGGCATTTGTGAACGCACGTGAAGATGAAGGTGGAAGAACAGTCGATGTTATGCGTATTATTTTGACTTATGGACTTGACCCAATCATCGGTTCAGTGGATAACAAACCATCTCTAAATAAAATGGTAAATGAATCTGCTAGAAGACTACTGAAGAAGATAGTAGAGTGCAGTACTGAAGAAAAAACCCCTACTCTTCCAGACATCACAGAGGTTGCTGTCGAAGAAGTTCATCTGAATCCTCTAGATAAGGGCAAAAAAGATGTTCCGTTGAAGCAAGGAGATTGGCTTTGCCCCAAGTATGACTTTATTTCCATACAGTAATCATTCATTGTAAAGAGCTTGCACTATTTTCTCTTACACTTGTTTGCCTTTTCGTTTTGAATTCATTGCTAGATGCAATTTCCACAACTTTGCTAGAAATATCAAGTGCTTGCACTGTGACAACTTCTGTGAGGAAAAAATCAAGCAATTGAAGGAGGATAATAGTCACTTACCTTTGAAGAAGGGAGACTGGATATGTGACAAGTAATCTCTATTCATATCATGTAGCTTTATTATATCACTAGTATTTAATTTCTAAGACTATTAATTTGATGTATGCAGATGCAACTTCCTCAATTTTGCAAGGAATACAAGATGTTTGCAATGTAAAGAGGGGCCTTCAAACCGCCGCATTAATCCAGGGGAGTGGGAATGCGAGTCGTAAGTAATTGTTATTTTGGTTCAGTTATTTTTGTTATTTTGTTTTACTCAGTACTGAAACGGAAACTGTTTGTGTAGGTGCAACTACATCAATTTCAGAAGAAACATGGTTTGCCTGAAATGTGATCATAGAAGACCTAAGGTATCAAATGCTTCAAACTCTTCTCTTCAATCTCAGAGAGAAGATAGAAACCACTATGAAAAAAGCAGACCGGCTTTTGCAGGATATCGGTTTGATAGTAACAAAGAATCACCAATGGTGTCAGAAAGAAAGAGCAGGAACAGAGATTCACATAAGTGGAGATTTGTGGAAGAAGGAATTGAAAATCACAAATACTTAGAGAACTCAAATGATAATTCAGAATATTTAGATTTTCCTATTGCTGGAGGTAAGACCGGCATGTCTGAAGCACAAAAGGGAGAAGCATATAAGAATGAGTCACCAAATCAGTCCAAAAGGCATTCGTGGCAAAGTGAAACCGATGATGAGTTTTGCTCTTCTGATAACCCGAGTACTGATGATGAAGATATGGCCGAATGGTTTGGAAAGGGGAAGAATGCAAGGTAGAATTCCAGGAAGAAACGCCTTGACCATGCATTTTATATTTGTAGGAGGCATTGAATTTTGTGGACAATACCAGAGGCAATATTTGTAAAATACTTTTTTTTTGTACTGTGTTGAGTAAAGAATATGTTGCACCTAGGTCAGTGTCTCAGTGTAGTTGTAAAATTTGGCATAGCTATATTGGAAAATTAGATTTTTTTTGTGGACAAATAGAAAGATGCATCGGGGTTTTTCATCTTTCTAGTTGAAGTTAGAGAAGATTGATTACGAACACAGTGCTGGCAAGTGGCAAGCAAAGGAGAATATATTACAATGTTGCTTTTGATGTTCAAATTATTTTCGGATTTATTCATTTGATGCCAACATAGAATGATTTAATGTTAAAGCTCGTAATACTTACTATACCCTTTTAATATGATCATAAGCTGCCCAAACTCTAAATTAATGAGCTGTGATGCAGTAATGCTTATTATACCCTTTTAATAAGATCACAAATGTTGGTTTTCTGTATTTTGTGAAGAAAAAAAATTGTAGAACAAAAAAAAATTGCTAATAATTAACTAATTAATCATATAGATTTCTTTGAAACTGAACCCATACTAAGATGATAGGAATTGATTTTGATTCACAATATCATAGGACTTTATTCATCAATAATGGTACCGAAACTTCCTGAAGTATTTGGGACATGGAAGCACTCATGAGTCATGAGTGGAATCCTTTCAAATACTACTCTTTTATAATCCAACTAATTACAGCACAACCAACAAACAGAATATTCAATAAAAGTCCAACATTAAAAATTAACAGGTTAGTGTAACGGCTTGGTAAGCATTGTGTCAATAGAACATGATAAATTTGTATATTGGAATAACAAGTGTGCTCCTATTTATACATATACAGCACCTTTATTCAGCAATGTACTTGCCAAATAACTTAAATAAGCATGAACAGTACAGTTGCCATCTTACGTAGTTACTATTACATTGATATATCACCAGAAACTACTTTATAGATACATCACTTTCTAAAGAAATTAGTCAATGATTTACCATCAAGCTCTTTCTTAAAGAACCTTGTCATAAATTCGGTGAGCGTGAAATCTCTATAGAGAGCTGGCTTCTCTGCTGATGTTAGCTCTGGTAAAGGACCAAAGAGCTTCTCCCTATTACCCGGGTTGAGGAAAACAGCAATGGAGACTCGTGGCTCGTTAGAAGGATTGGCTAATACACGATGATCAGCACTCTTATACTCTTCGTTCGAAATTATCTGAGACACAAATTATGGATGTGAGAAATCCAAATTAAAAAAAGAAAGTAAAATGCTTGGCATTACAAAAAGAAGAGGCATGACACAATCACAAAACACTATTGGCCATTACCCCTATGATTTCCATCAAAACACAGCAAATTTTCTTCTTTCCTTGTAAAATTGATGTGAACATTCATGAAGTTCGTGCGCAAAATGTTTTGTACTACATAACATTACTTGAAAAGAAAAGACAAAATAAAAAAATAAGAGAAAATATAATTGACCTGAAATAAATCTCCAATGTTGATGACCAAAGCTCCATCAAGAGGCTTTACATTAATCCAACCATGTTGGGTCCTAACCTGTAAGCCACCAATATGATCCTGCAACAATACCGTCAATGCCCCTGGATCTGCATGAGAATTGAGTCCAACAGTAAGATTAGGCTGAGGGCAAAATGGGTAATAATGGCCAACCATCACCCTTCCTTGCGACAAACCCAATTCCGTTAGCCTTTCTTCACCTAATCCTAACCCTTCACTCAACAAGCCCAGCAAAATATCTCCCACACGCACCACTTCTTTATCCCACTCCATCACCTCCTTCCTGCATACCTCCGGAATCTCCTTCTCTTCAGCTGGGACCGGTCCCATCTTAATCTGCGAAATTCCATTGAAATAATGATCAAATACCATTTTGATTATGAAAATTGTAGAAGACCAATAATTTAGTTTATAATTTTTTTAAATAACTTCTGAATTTGAATTTGTCGAGCACACTAGTCCCATTGGGTTGATCATGTTAATCATTTTTTATATTAGTGTCTGTTTGGCAAGACATAATTTTGAGCTTATAGCTTATAACTTATGTCTTATAAGCTCATTTGACTAAAAAAGATTTGTTTGATAACTGTCATTATTTTCACAAGCTTGTAGCTTATTTTTACTAACTTACAGCGTTTTTTGATAAGCTAATCCAAGTAGCTTAAAACTTATAGCTTATCATTATTCATCTCAATTTTACCCTTGTAATCTTAATTGATTTAAAATTAAATATTCATAAAAAATTAGTCGACTTGTTTGTCCGCTATCATTAACCATTAATTTTACGGAACACTACAAATTCAATCGGTATGAACTAGTTTATAAACTGCTTATCAACTATTCAGATATCTATAAATAATTTTCGAACCTGGAGTGTGTCACGCCAGCTGGCAGCTTTAGAAGCGAACAGATCAACGTTCGAAATATACGAAACACCAGTTCCCATCTCCCTACGGTACACCTTCTTCCTTTCGTCCGCAGGCTGTTCATGAAACTTCTTCATAGCACCAATCACACTTCGCATCAATTCCGGCGCGACTCCATGGTTGATCACTTGAAAGAATCCAAACGTACTTGCAGCAGAACGAAGCTGATCAACGACGGCGGCGCGGGAGTGGTTGACGGCAGAGAGATCGATTGTGGGGATTTCCGGTTGGGGGAAATCTGATCGTGGAGTGAGATCGGATAGAGTTTCGGGTGGATGAATGAAGAAAGATGGAATGGTTTTGATTCCAGAGTCTATTAGGCCTTTTACACCGGATTTTGTTTCGTCGAATTCTTTCACGGCTTTTACACGGTCGTAGGGTGGTGATGAGACGGTGGTTGGTGGTGGTGAAGGGGTGGCGATTGGTGATGATGACATTGTTATGACTTATGAAATGAAGGAATGATGGGAATGTTTGTGTGTGGGGTTGGGTTTTGATTTGAAGGAAGAAATTAGGTAGTTGAGTAGTAAAAGTTGTGCACTCAAACTCCACTGAAATGGAGTTTTCTAGGATGGTCAAATGTGCCAGGATATTTTAGCTACTATTGCATGTTTTTCTTGCATGTTATTGTCAATGTCGGTCATTCGTACATTTACCATTATCATAAACGTAAAATAACTAGAAATTAAAATATTAGTTTCATCGTGAATGTGGTTTATAATAAAGATCATATATATCATTTATTGAATAAACTTAAAATATAATATTTTTTATAATAGACTGAAGGATGTATATTTAATTGAGAGTGATGAAATTATACTTCTTATGTTTCACAATATTTGTCCGCTTTTGAGGAATTTACACGTAAATTGATATCAAATAAATTTTGTGTGTTTTTTATAATATCATTAATCATTTATTATTTCTCTCTACAATAAATAAGTTAAGGTATTATTGACAAACTAATAATTAATGTTTCATTGAAACTTGAAAGTGACAAGTAATGTGAAACAAAATTCATCTTTAAAAGCAACAAGTATTGTGAAACAGACGGAGTATTAATTAGAGTTATAATTGAAAAAAAATAATTAATATTACATTGAAAAATGAAATGAGTTAGTTATTTTAGGAAAATATTTTTTTTACAAAAACTCACTTATTATGAGGCAAAGTGAGAAATATTAATATACTATGTTTTTTAATAGACCAAAATTTGAACATCTATCACAACGTTCGACCTCGTTTTTTTAGTATTTTTAAGAGACACTTGAACTGATTTACTATGTTTTAGCTTATGAGGATAATAATTCTTTAGATCTTATTAACAAGTGTTATAAATGTATTTGTTAAAAATTCAAAAAAAAAACAATTGATAAATTTTATATTAAAAAAATTATTTTTTAAAGTTTTAATAGGTTGAATACACTACTTTAAAATAAAATTATTTACACCTTAGACTTTTTATCAAATGTTGAGGACAATTGTTAATATTTATCTATTTTTATTCTTATTTTAGTTATTGGGCAGATAACAGAAATGTGTTCAGAGAGAGACCTCGTGAGTTCTAAAAGTGACACATAACATAAGAAAAGGCCAATTTGCTGCGTTCAGACTTGAGAATTGAGATAAACAACAGCAGTCAGATTTAAGTTTACCGTTAAATCCATGCAAGGCTTTCTATTACGACACGTTATCTCTTGTGGACCTATGCGACTGCTACATCGTCTGTAAGTAAGGAATAAGAATTCCATGCATTCATCTCTCTTTTTATTTTCTCTTTATCTTCTTTATTATATTTTTCTGATCAAATGACTCACATAAGTGGTGGTTACGGTGTAGATGTGTTTACATCTAAACTCATCTAATATGAATTTTTGGGTTTTTGTTAAATAGTTTGGTGACTAAAGAAATTTATCTTTAAAACAAATAAGTAGAGTATTTACGGTTCGAACCTTTATTTTATATATACAGTGCATTATTCTTTATTAAATAAGATAAGTTCATAGAGACAACTTTAAACCAATTTAAATAATCAAAAACCGCACAAAATTAAGATTTGTTGCATGTAATTTTTTTTTATAGTAACTACTCAGATGGGATGAGATTTGAACCAAATATTAGGGATGCTTACTTATTTTTCTATTAGTATATTATATTAATCTATTCTTTGTTAGTTTTAATTTCTTTAATAATACTTATTAGTTAAATTTAATGTATTTTTTACTATTTCGCAATTTTCAAACATAATCGATTATTTTCATTTGTAATTGTTAATTATTAGTTCCTCAAAAAAAAATATTAGTTGATTATATGTTATATTTTGCATCAAATTTATGATTTTACTTTGTCTTAATAAAATTAATTTTAATATATTTTTTTCACAAATTTGTAAAACAAATATCCAAAAGTCAATCTAAACTAAACCGTATAAAATTGAATTGGGTCAAATCGTGTTTTTTTGCATCCAAAGTGAACAAAATGCAGGTATTTATATTTTTTTATCGTATATTTTTTGCTTCATAACCGATCTAAACCGCGTCGCGACCACCCCTCCTGATATGTAGAGCCGGATTGCCTACAATACCAATCCTCGAGTCCGACAAATAATTACTTCCTCCATCTCATAATGAATGGTTCATTTAAAAAAAAAAATTGTTTCAAATTGAATGTACTTTTTTATATTAATACTAGATCTACCATATACTCCTAATTAGAGTAACTAATATTACTTTCTTACTCTTAACTCAATATATTTCACTATGTATTTGTAGTAACAGTGATTACAATACGTGATAAGGATAATTTCGTGAAAATTTCATTCTTCGGTTTATTTTTATTTTTTGAATCAATATAAAATGGAAAAACTGATCACTTATTTTCGGACAGAGGGGATACCATTTGTGCAAGATGACTCATACTGTAAACTTATAAATTAAAATTTAATCATGAGATTGTTATCAACAGTTAAATGCCCATTTGATTGGAAAATAAAATCGTTGTAACAAGAGTAATTATGGAGCGTCAACAATGTCTACTTCAATTGTCAAGTCTGAAAAATTTTGGTTGGACATATTTGTCCGGGCTTGAATCTGAAACCTTGCGGTGTTTGTGAGTTCAAGT
>Ga0099826_10001828_pt1 | contig 13224 bp, 7 predicted proteins | sample Mtrugardesep15_FD_76830 | JGI IMG/M metagenome (GOLD analysis project Ga0099826, IMG submission 76830) | Root nodule microbial communities of legume samples collected from California, USA - M. trunc garden sep15 | ecosystem: Host-associated > Plants > Roots > Nodule | place: USA: California... | reverse complement strand
TTTTTTTTTTGTCAAGTAGTCTAGTGACTAGAATTCATCTTATAAGATGAATAAGTGGGGTGTCCGGAGTTCGAACCCCAGCCCCTACATATAACAATGCAATGTCCCTGCCAACTGAGTTATACTCACTGGGACTCATGGATATTTATTTTCTCAAATAAACATATAAAAATGGCATATTTTATGGTACATCCAATAAATTTGGGTGTATCGGTACACCAAGTCGTTAAATTAATAATAAATGAGTTATTTGTTTGAAGAAAAATAATTATTTTCTATTATTGACAACTATAATATTAAATTTTATTTACCAAAAGCTTCGACGAAATAAAATTTAATTTTAAAAATTTTATTACTCATAACAATGAATATTGATTATTTTTTATGACAAAATATAAATTTTTTAATGTGATCCTTATAAACAATTAATGATGTTTTTTCTTATGAAATGATGTTTTCTATAATATAAATATTGACAAATAGCTTTTTATTTCATAAAAATGATCGTTAATTTATAAATTTTGTGAAACAAGAATACCAATATACTAAAATTTGTGAGTGTATAGTAAAAATTCCCTATAAAAATACATTATTTTTGTTGTGTTCGCTTGCTTCAGAGTTCCTTAATTTATTTTTAATAAACTAAATAGGTCTCATAAACAAATATAAATATGATGCTCATTTGCTCAGGCTTTCACGTCATGTTTTCTAATTTTACCTCCTCCGGATTTAGAATCCAAAATAAAAAAAATACTCACATGCCTCCTTCGAATTCCAAACTATGCCATCATACCAATTGTCTCAAACTCTTCCCTCGGTTCTCCATTTTCATTTGATAGTGCTCATATACATTCTTGTTATTGTGTTCATTTCTAAAATAAAAAGAAGAAGAAAAAAACCAATCACCCTTAGGGTTTGGTTCAGAGGAAATAGGAGGAATTTGAATGGAGGCAAGATACATAGAGATATTTAAATTAAAATATATATATATATATAAATCGGTGCTTAAAAAATGAATAAATTGTTCAAGCAACAAAGTCCCTAAACCTTCATCCCGGTTAAAAAGGTGCTTAAACATAGAAAACCATATTATTTTTCAAAACCAAATTTAGGCTAGCTATTAATTTAAGAGATTCATCGTACCGGTATATATCAATTTTTTTTGGGTACAAAATTATAAATCTTGTGTAGAATTTTTTATTATACCATAGTTTTTTTTTTCTTCATAAAATGATGTTATGGATGGTATTGTTTGAGCTCGCGTTGGTCGGTGATTGGTCGTTGTTGTTGGTGGTGGCAGGACTATCGTCGAATTGTGATATGTGTGTTTGTGTTTTCGGTTTGTTAGTGTATTGTGATGTCGGGTCTTCGTCGCCGGTAGCTGTTTGGTACATGTTTGTTTGCTTTTGTTCGTGATCAGAGATTGGATGGTAGTAGATTTGTGGTTGTTTTGATGTGGTTTAATTTAAAAAACTTGAACGGGTCTGATCGATTTCAAAATCCTAAAAGGATAAGGTTGTGTTAACTCAAAAGTGACTGGTTAATAACATATTAGACTAATCTCTCGATCTGAGTTCTTACACATATGTTTATTTTGTTGGTAGTTTGACTACTTCAACTCTTTGATGTTTTCATATATGATTAACATGCTCTATTGAGCTCAACAACAATGACTAACCCCTCTCACATTGAATCCTTCCAATGGCGTAAGGATTCAATCCCATGAATCTTGCCCCTCCATCTATTTAAAAATTAAACTATTTTCGACCAAAAAGAAATAATTTAAACCGCAAAATTTTAATAAACAACTAGGAAGCAGTAATTTTAAAAATTCACATAATTAAAAAGCTATTATTAGATATTTATATATGAAAAAATAGAATAATATTTGACAAAAAAAAGAAATCACACTACTGTTATTCTTATAAAGATGATGATAAAACTAATATATACTAATCAATATTTTTTTGAAAGAGATTAATCAGCTAAAATCATTATAAAATAGGTGTAATTTTTTTATCTTTTGATAGAGAATGATGCACTTCATCCATCTCACAATCACAATAGGTGATAAATGAAATAAAAAAAATTATGATTTTATTAAATTATCCTTATTAATCATTGTGTATATTGAAGAATAATAACTTCGAAGGTACAAGTGAAAGAGAAAAAAAATTAAAACTACATTGAAGCACTTCAATTTTTTTTATAAATGTGATGTAATTATGGAACAAGGGGAAATTTTATTTGTTTTGGTTGCAATATGTGGTTGTTTTTGTTCGGTCCAAGTTTGGTTCTGGTTTAAAAGAGATGAAAGGGGAACAAATTGAAAATTTAACTTCATACCCCACATTTATACTCTTACCTCTAAACACATATAAACTATCCTAACACCTTTCATTCTAACAAATTTAAAATATTTAAAAAAAAAAGAAAATCACATATCCCCCGACATACAAAGTTATCTGAAAATATTTATGAGATAGAAATAGTTCGTGTAGGAGTAAAAATGGGGGTATGAAGTATGAAATCAGATTTTCCTACAGAAAATGAAGTCTAGCCCAGTCCATAGGTCCCACCACAGTTTCACATGATTTGGTATAGCAACGAGCGCGATTTAGTTCAATTTTGAAAACAAAATATGACCGTTGAGTTGACTCGAAAGAGCAAAACTTAACAAACTCTCAAACCAAAAACACATTTCAATTTCATAGACACTATGAGACGCCATGGTTGGCAACGTCCTCTTCACCCTTTACAGGTAAATTCATTCCTTCTATTTTTTCATTCCTTCTATTTTTTCGTCGTCGTCGTCGTAATCGTCGATTGAAAATGTGACAGTTTGTAGGCATGGGAATTTATAGTTTCCTGGTGGTTTGTTTCTATACTTTCCTCGGACTTTTCCTCGGAAATCGAACTGCTGAGATAACACTCACCTCCATATTTTCCTTCATGGTAATTTATCTATCCAATCCATTGCTCTTGTTTTCTTAATCAGTCATATACTAGTTTTTAATTTTAAAAGGCAAAATCCAGTGCAATGAATGAATTCAATTTAGGTAACAGAAATGAAGGGGCTGATGCAATGTCTGCAACCAGCCCTCATCTCAGAAATGCAGACAGCCTAGAACAAACTAGATAAGCCCTCTAAACCAGCAGACCAACTTAAGATGCTGCTTTCAGTTACACAGAGAGAAGAAGAATTCAAATTGACCCATCTTTTGCTTATTTTATCTTCGGTTGAAAGCCTATTCTGAAAAGGCCTCCAAACTAGTAAATTAGCATTTTAGTCCCGTGTTTTTTCATTAACAAGCATAGAACCTTTATAACTTAGCTGCAAAGTTGATGATTGATATTTTTTAATTTAAGGGACCAAATTGCTATTTCTCAAATTTTTAGGGACTAAAACTGACCGTTGCAATTTCAAGGACTAAAATGTATATTTACTCATGATTTCATTCGATTACTTTATTTCCTCAAATTATTATCAATGTTGTGTCTGGTGTCCAAGTGTGTGCTTGATAGTATACTAGTAATAATGGTTTTGTTGTTTTGCACAGGCAATTTCAGTTATGTTTCTGTTTGTGAGGTGTACGGCGATTGATCCTACAGACAGAACCAGTTTCAAGAAGAAGAAGAAGAAAAAAGCCAAAAGAAATGCAATTCCAAAGCTGAACTATGGATTCATTATTGGTCAGATTGTGGTGAGGTTTTTCAGGAGGGTGGAAAAGAAGTTGCTTAGGACTTTTATTCAGAGGAAGTACCTTGATCCGTTGAAGACGAGTGCACAAGTGGAACCTCTTCTCCCATATCCATTTGTTTTGAAAGATGACGATGATGCTGTTATCCCTGATCTTAAAGAGGATGACATCTCATTTTGCACACTTTGTGATTTTGAGGTGCTTCAATAGTTCAATTACTTTTACTTTGACAGCTTCTATGTGTCACTTATGTTTTTATCGTCAGCGTGGAGTTTAATTAAATAAAAGTTATTAAACTCTGTTTATATGTGAATCAGGTGAAAAAGCATAGTAAGCACTGCAGAACTTGTAATCGTTGCGTTCAAGGGTTTGATCACCATTGCAGGGTCAGTATCTGTTAGGCTTTTGGCAACTGTAGATTCTTTCTGCACTTTTATTTTTGATGTATTATTGTTTTCTTCTTCTTGTTGTCAGTGGTTGAATAACTGTATCGGGAAAAAGAACTACACAACGTTCTTTCTTTTGATGATTTTCGTCCTGTTAATGGTTAGTACTCAGTAGTATACATAATTGAATAGATGCTTCAATTTTAGCACACACAAAAAAAGTGTTTCGCTTAGATATAGTCAAAACGTTTCCAACACCATGTGTTATGTGAACAGCTTATCATTGAAGGAGGGACTGCAATTGCCATATTTATCAGGTGCTTTGTGGATAAGAGGGGAATAGAAAAGGAGCTTCATAGGAAGCTTTTTGTAGAGTTTCCAAGAGGACTTCTTGCCACCATATGTGTAATAGTCATCTGAATTGTTTTTGGGAAATTTTGTATTCTTCCCTTGACTGTTGAACCTTCTATTTAACATCAATTCTGATTTGCTTTGAACTTCATGAAATGAAATGCTACAGGTGTTTCTTCTATTATTGACAGCTTATAGTTCAGCTGCACTGGGGCAACTTTTCTTCTTTCACGTTCTCCTAATACGAAAGGTAGTTTTCTTTCTTGCTTTGCAATGTCGTCTATGTTTCAATGATACGTCAAGTAGATGCTGAATGATTAGTTTGTCAAACTATTTAGAAGACAAGTAGATACTTTTGTAATAAGTTTGCCAAAGTGTTCCAGCCTTTGAATTTCTGTGCAGTTCTTTTGTTGCTATTGAGTCTTATTTGATTTGTTTCATAAAGGGGATGAGGACCTATGATTATATTCTGGCAATGAGAGAAGAGAATGAAGCCATGGAATTGGAATCATTTGATGATTCTGACCTTTCATCAGATGAAAGCATTGATTTTGACTCACCTGAAAAGCCAACACTAATGTCAAGGATTTTATGCAAAGGACAGGTAAGAATTAGATAGACTGCACCATTTTATGCTTTCATTCTGTCTCAAACCTTACAGAGAAGCTTGTTTTGAGTTTTCAGAGCTCACCTAGGTTGTCTATCAAGATTGAACGAGATACCGAACCTTCCCCTTTGATCAACACAAAAAGGTTTCACGTAAGCATTAACCCTTGGAAACTTGTAAAGTTGACCAGAGAAAAAGCTCTACTTGCAGCTGAGAAAGCGAGGGAAAGGCTCGTGCGAGAAAGACCAATGAGGGAGCACAGTTCATTAAGACCTCTTCCATTGGAGACAAAACGCGGACCATTGGCGAATGCGGAAAAAAATATCGGCAATGAGGGATCTGGGTCGACACCTTTTATAGCAAAAGGAGAACTTCATGTATCACCATTAAGGCTTTCAAGTCCAAGAAGAAGATTTTCTGCAGGCACACCATCGGTATTCTCTAGCAGCATCATTGCATCTCCACAAAACAAATATAGAAGCAGTTTTGACTTGAAGTTAGCAGGTGTGTCTAGGGAGCTTGAAACCCATATTTCCAGACAGGTTCTATGTTCAGTTATCAGCAAAGATGGAAATCAACCATCCCCGAGATGATAGGCATTGTATTTTATATAAATTGAGAACGATTCTCAGTCTTAGAGAAAGATTTGTTGATATGTCCATTGTATCATAGTGTCCTTATAAATCAAATTTATACATGGGATTATCAATCTTTATGTAACGTGAATTTCTGTTTACTTTAAACATGGGATAATTCCAGCCAATGGACCTGTAATTTTCAGAGGCAATGCAATCATGATATTTTTCTAGCTATCATGATGTTTTCCAAACGTTGTTACTATTATAATTATAAAGACATTTATTTTGAACAGAGTTTTTTCACTTCTCAGCAAGACAATATTTTGAGATAATCACGCCGGCAATCTTTTTATTTTATTAATGTAATAAAAGTAATAGAGTTAAACACAGACTCATTGTCACTGATGAAAATCTATTCATATGACATGAGCAGAAGTCTAGGTTTATTTTAAAATCTTCAGCAGTGATTAGAGAGTCAAGTAAAAAAATCAATCATTGGACATTCCGTGTTCCCCACGCAAACCTCAAACAAAGTCCATTTTAAATTCAAGAGTCGTTCGAAAAATGATGAAGCTCAAATTATTCATGCAAAAGGCTGGAATCGCCAAGAACGAAGGCAGGGTGTGCAGTGCACTCACTCTGTCTCACTTTGCAGCTGAGTTCTGAATCGCACGTTGAATTTATCAGCTATAAGTAGAGGCATCTCTTCAAACTCCTATTTTTGACTCTGCTACATTCAATATTGTTTCAGTCACCTGTTTATTTGCTTCCACTTTCAATAAAAAAAATTCCCTGGATTTTATCTTCTTTTTTTCATTCAAGAATTTACAGAATTTTGTCTGTTATTGTTAAGTGAATCAAAAAGGCAAGAATTAGTTGCATTTCTTCTTTCCAGTAGATATTTACTTGCTATTATGTTAATTATTGATTAATACTGTTATTGACAGTTTTTAAATTGATGCAATTTTTGTTTAAATTTAGAATGAAACATAATTTTGAACTAATCTCACTATTTAACCATAATGAACCTTATTATCTGGATCCTTCACCAAGCCACTGCTTGCTTAAGCTGACTGACAACATTGGGAGTTGGGGATGCCTAACACTCCAGAGAAGAGTGGAAACAACTCAAACTCAAGCTTTGCTTCTCCAGAAAGCAATTATTCAGCAGCCTTATATGTATAAATTTCATAATGGATATTGTTGGTTTCTGGCTTTTATCATTGTTGGGTTATGATTGCTGGGTTATTTCTTATCCTATTATTATCATAATTTTCTTGGAGTAAATTTAGTAGTCAATCTTTGTTGCTTTGAAGGAGAGCATCTAACCAATCCATAGGTAAGATGCATAAATTTTCATTTACATGATGCTGCAACAGGATGAATATTTCTTAAAAGGGATGGCAAATTATCACAAATATTCACCAAATATATATATTGGCAATTACATTTAGTATCAGAAAAACTACAAAACACAACTATTTGATAACTCATAACAGCCAAACAAGATGAACACATTACTTTTACATGGCAATCATGCAGCAACATCATTAATCATCACCATATGCTCGGAAACTATAACGTTCTTGATACGGACCATTGAACCAAAGATCAGCCTCAAACCATTTCGGATACCGGATTAAGTCTCCGGCAACAAATTGCATGAAACGCTTGCTCCCTTCAGGAACAACTCTCACTTCACCTTCTTCTATGTACACTAGTTGGTCTACCTGCCAGTCCCATGGCAACCTGGATTTCCCGGTCTTCCATACTGACCATCTTGAAACTTCAAGCTGAGCTAGTTTTTCAGGTGACACTTTTCTTTCTACCTTCACATTGTATAATTCTTCCAAGGATTTCTCTATCTTCATTGCTTTTACGCAATACCCTCGCATAGAAGAGTTACTTGATTTTCTTCTTAAACTCCTTGAGCCATTGTTGATAGGAGAATAGGTGAAGGTTGATGTCAACAAGCTTGCCATGCCTGTTAACTTTTTATACTCAAAAGTGCCTCACTCGTTGAATATCACAAATCTGCAAAATGTTATCAAAATCAAAGACATCATTAGAAACCAACACATTTTCTTCCTCAATTCCCATAAGCATAACCTTTTGGGAGCTGGATTCGCACTACAAACATGGAAAACACGAAGTTTCACAATATAGGGATCTCAGACATTGTATTTTGACATCATTAAATCAACTTTAAATCAACTCGGAATATGAGTTGTCTGATCTTTATTAAATGGTCGATACTTGCAATTGTGGGACTCCTAAAATCCACTTCCAATCTTTTGTTGATTTGAGAGCCCAAGTGTAGTGAAGCCACTTAGTCTCCGTCCTTCCTGATATAGGTTTTGTTGTGTCTATTTCCATCTAAATGGCCCAAAAAGGAAACAGTTTACCAATAAACTCACTATATAGTCTGTTCAGTCAACAAACTAAAACCATTTGATTTCAACAAATTGAATTGAAAACATAAAAACTCAGTAAGTGAGTATCCAATGGTTTCAAGTTACTGACTACAACGACTGCGTATGTTTTTTTACAGCAGAAAATCCGAACCCAAATTATCTACCTTAAGGTGTTGAAACTTTGAGAAGCGAAACACAAACACAGACTAACACAAGGGAAGGCAATAGGAATGACCTGTGAGCAAGGGATCTAGGAAAGGGTGATGCTTACCTAGCACCGACTTCTGAACCCACAACAATTAAATAGAGTAAATAGGTATTTTAGTCCATAAAATGGTAAGGGTTGATCAATTTAGTACCTCAAATTTGCAAAATAGCGATTTAGTCTCTTAAATTGAAAAGCATCAATCAATTCAGTCTTCTCTTTTTTTTTCTTCAAATTTTCCACCACAATTTTAAAGGTTCTATGTTTGTTTTGATGCAACAAAAAACTAACTAAGTCGATATGTATGTCTTTTATTGGTTTTAACGGATGTTTACTAAAGAGATATTTGATGGAGGAATTAAATTGATTGATAGTCTTTGATTTAAAGGACTAATTTGATACTTCGTAGATTTGAGGGTCTGCATTGACCGAGCCTTAAAATTTATGCATATAAATAACAGGGTTAGGCCTAGGAAAAGAGGTTACTCTTCTACAATGTGACGAACCACGCTTTGAATCCCAACTGGAAGAGATCAGAGATTCCGATATCTAGTGTAACAGTGCCTAGAAACATATGTGAAATCTTTTTATCAACCATTGATTTATTCATTAAATGTTGAAATTACTCACTACTCACTTTTTTACTCTCCAAAGCTAGTTGCTTACTTTAAACTAGCTTGACCAATATACACAAAACAGAAAATTACCAATCATGTTGTTCTAAATACTAATTGTAAACAAGGGCTGTTTGAAGTGACTTATTTGCGCTTATCTAGTAGCATAAGTTTTGTGAGACTGACTGTTTGGGAGAACTTATGAAAACAGCTTATGACATTGCTCATAAGTTGTTTTTAGCTTATTTTCAAAAGTTTTCTAAAATAGCTTACAAAAACAACTTATAACTTATACGAAAACAGCTTAAAACTAGCTTATACATAAGCGCTTATGCTACAAGCTGCAAAGAAGCTGTAATCGTAATTCATTATACATGCCATCCACCCAATTCACGAACGAAACGAGTGAGAAACAGATAAGTAGCTCCCAGACTTAAAGAACTGAAACGTTCATAGTTAATATGAACCCAATTACGAAGAACAGAAAAAACATAGTTAAAGTTTGAAACTTTACCTTTTGAAAACAAACAGATCTGTAGTTGCGAATGAGGTGAGAGATTTTGGTTTCCTTGCTACTGTTAAACGATAAACCCTTTCTGGGTAATCAGCTTTATCTCTAAAACTATAAACCTTTTTTTTTTATCTATTTACATATATCAAATTCATGTTTTTTGTTTTCAGTCTAAATCTTTATTTTTAAATTAATTCATGTTTTTTTAATGAATTTTAACAAAGATGTTTAGAATATTACAACAATTTATTGCATAAAATTTACAATTATTTAACAAAAAATGAATTTTTAAGTGCTAATAACTTTAAAAAGTGATGTTTAATTAATTTTTGGTTAAAAAAATTTAAACTTTTGCAAGATTTTTATAATGTAATAAACATGATTGCAAAAAATACTTCAAAATTTAGAAGGATGCACATCAATTCTAAAAGGTAAAAGCCAAAAGTGACTAGGGATAATATTCGAATGATTAAAACTTGATAAAAAAAATTATAGAGATAAAAAACAAAATTTAATTTAATTTTTTGTCTTAGATGAAGTGGTAAGCCATTGAAATTAAACTTACACACAACAGTAAAGTTTCAGGTTCGGATCCGGATCACGACGTTCGGCCTTACAATTTCAGCATTTGCCAGTTGAGTTAGGACTTCTAGATAAAAATTTTATTTAATCCCTATTTAAGCCAAAAAATTTATATGGATTAAAAATTTATTTAATCCTTATTTGTATCTCTTTCTTTCAATGTTTCATTTTTATTACTTTTCAATTGCACCACCCTTTACACTCTCTCTTTTTTATGATTGTTACCGTTTGTATGTCTATGCGTTTTTTATTGCACTTAATTGTATGTAGAAAAATATATCTATTTTAGCATACACTATGATCAAATGCTGTAGTTAATAAGATTAAAATAAATTTTCATATAGTGTCTAATACTCCCTCCGTTCTTTTTTAAGTGTCTTTTTAAAAAATTAACACCAAAATAGCAATGTGTATTTTTGCATATTTTCTTCCTATTATGCCCTCGTTTTAATCCACCAATAAATTCCTATTTTTTGCACAAACTTTATCTTTTCAATAAATTTAATATGTTATATTTCTCTCGTAACAAATATTTGTCAGTTATTATCTTTTTCTCTCACAAATTCCTATTTTTTTAGGCATTATCTCTCTCATAACAAACAATTGTCAATTTTCTAAATATTGTGCACATAATTTTTATTATTTGAAGTCAATATAAAAATTATATTGATGAAACTTCTTCTTCTTCATTGTCATCTTGTTCTTGTTCTTGTACCTTGTAAAACGAGTCTTCAACTATTGCTTCATCTTCACCTCTCATAAGCAATTTCAACGAGTCTTCAACTTTTTCTTCCTTTTGAACATTCATACATAGAGTCTTTTATTTTTCTTAACTCAAATATGTTCTTTTACTTTGTATTTAAAATTTTTAACAATTGCTACTCATCTTATTTATAGAATTTTAACTCTTTTTGGAACCATTTTTTCTAACAAAATTTTGTTTAAATTTGAGATAACAAGAAACAAACTTTGTTTTAAAAAAAACAAACTTTAGTTTCCAGATAACATTAATTAATTTTATTGAAAAATATAAGTGTAATTGGCAAAGGATATAATTGACAAATCGTACCCTTAAAATACCAAAAAGACAGTTAAATAGGAACGAAAAATTCACTCTAAAAAGACACTTAAAAATGAACGGAGGGAGTATTATTTTTATTATAACAAGGTAATTCATATATTAAGAGAATTTAACTATTTTTAATTATTTGTAACTATTTTTACTTATTAATCTAAGTAATTTTATAAAAAAGATATAATTATAAATAAAATAATTCAAATAAAAGGTAATAAAAATGATATAATTTTCTTCGGTGTCCATATTTCAGATATAATGATAAGTGTGGTTTGTTTTATCAAAATGATGCACTTTTGGTACGGTTTAAGAAATACTTGGATAAACAAATGCTCTCATTTGTTATATGATTGAGAGTTTTCGAGCTTGTTAGATTTGAGTCTATATAGCAGTATTTGCCACATAGAGTTGCTATGCAACTTGGTATGGACCAAGATGTTCCAAGATATGTGCGTAGATTCAATCGAACTAAATTCTTTGCTTGGAAAAACTATTGTAGGGTTATATCCGAAAGAAAAAAACTTGTATTTTCCACCAAGACTTTTTGAGGTAGATGTAACCACACGTTATGCAATGTGGTGGAAGCAATCAATATTGGGTCATGCCGATTTTGTTAATAACACTGTGAAGTGGAAGAGAAGTGAAAGTTCAAGGAAACATAGATGTCATGTAGGAAAAATTAACAAAAGTAGTAATGATGTTGGTGTTCCACTTGAATTTCCTCTCAATCTTGTTGACCTTCTTAATTTTGCAAAATCATGTGATGATGTTTCTGCTGAAAGTTCTGCTTTTCTTGTTGCACAGCACTGGAAAGTGGGCATGCATTGTAGTTTCAAGGGTTTAACATCTTGCTTTTCTTCTTTGAAAGGATCTTTTTTTTTTATATATACATCAATATTTTTTTAATTTGTTAATATTAATCCGGGTGGAGCAACATTGGATCAACTATTATGGGAAAGAGAAAAATGATATTAACACTGTGGAGTGGAGGAAATCGGACATGAGTTGAGGTTGGACAAGTAAAATGGTAAATAACTTGGTTGGGGTACTAATTGATTGTGTATAAGTGCTATAACAGATGAACTTGTTCATCATGGAACACACACATGATTCAAAGGGTGAACCAAGAAAGTTTGTACTGGGATGCATCATCAATGGCTGCGGCATAGGGATGTTTTTTATGCATTAAATATGTTTTAAGTTCCTCTAAATATACCAAATTTTCATTTTAGTTCCTCTAAAAAATTTCTTTGACTTTCGATCCCTCTAAACATTTCTATTTCCAATATATGATGACAACTTCCAATTTAACTAACATTTATCTATTTTGTAGTTAGTTTTTTAGTTCCTCAAATTATGATGCAGATTTGAATTTTAATTTGAAATAGTTGTTAAGGGTATATTTGTCAAGAAGTATATTCAATAAAAGTTAGTTATTAATGGTAGTTATTAATTGTACACCAAAAAACTCTTGATTAGATCTTGAGATTTTAGGTTCTTTCTTTATAAAACAAACCAATGATAATAATGCTGACAATCTTTTAATGTAATAAAAGGTTTGAGGTTGATTACATATTGATTCCTTATTCATCACTAAATAACAATAGTCAATGACAGTTTATTTTTCATGGTTATTAGTCCTGCACATACCACTAAAATGACACTTTACAACAAACAATTATCCATTGATATCACTTTGACAACAATAGATCAACAACACCATTCAACTTCTTGTCAGGTAAAATGTATATACTACTAAAAAAAGGTAAAATGTATATACTACTAAAAAAACTGACCAATCAAATTTCAGGTATATGCGAACTTTTGGTAGCATAATGAACTCTTTAGCCTACCAAGACTGCAACCAAGCAACCCTGTTTCGACTGCTCGAACTCTTTATGATATCTTGTAACTTGTAACAGTTTGAAAAATGATCAGGAAATATTCTCTCGTTGAGTTGTTGACAAGCTTTCGGAGAAACCAATTCAGAGTATCCTTTAACGTCTGAGCAGTTCCATGGATTTTTTTTGCTCACATTAAGAGTGATGTTTGATAGACATATATCGACAAAGCTGTCACCTTTAATACCTTGTATTAGGCCCGCACGTTTGATATTTTCACCTATCACATTCTCGACAGTAATCCTTTTTATCACAGGTATAGCATTTGGGTCATATGAGTCATCTGGGTGCTCTCCATA
>Ga0099826_10001827_pt1 | contig 13228 bp, 6 predicted proteins | sample Mtrugardesep15_FD_76830 | JGI IMG/M metagenome (GOLD analysis project Ga0099826, IMG submission 76830) | Root nodule microbial communities of legume samples collected from California, USA - M. trunc garden sep15 | ecosystem: Host-associated > Plants > Roots > Nodule | place: USA: California... | reverse complement strand
TTACTAATCTTTTTTTTTTGGAGGATTTAAAGTCCAATCTTTAACATTATTTTTTGCTCACGTTGGTTACTAATCTTTTTTTTAAAGGATTTAAAGTTCAATCTTTAACCTTATTTTTTGCTCGCGTTTGTTACTAATTTTTTTTGTGGAGGATTTAAAGTCCAACTTTTAACATTATCTTTTGCTCATGTTTGTTACTAATCTTTTTTTAAAGGATTTAAAGTACAATCTTTAACATTATTTTTTGCTCATGTTTGTTACAATTGACCAAAGACTAAAGAAGAGTAACTTATATTAATAAAATAATATGAAAATACTGTTTTTTGTGGAAGAGATATGAAAATACTTGGCAATCTTTGTCGTTGGAATTTAGGGGAACAACATAGATGTACAACATAAAAGCGGCTGATAAAAAAGTAACATGAGTTTTTGTCTTGTGCTAGATTTCTGTGAGTTTGATCAGTGGTTAACAGAAGTAAAAGAGAATTAAAGGGGAAGATTAGTGACATGGATTAGTAATCCACATGTTAATTTATAAGGAATTGTGTGTAATTATTCTCTTTAAATTAAATTAAATTTATTTTTATTTATTTGTTACATGTGTTACTTGTTTTTAATCTTAAGAATATTTTTGAAATGAAAATTTCAACCAAAAATGTGTTGAAAGGGGTAGTTTCCTTTATATAACATAATTGTTTTGTTGAGCTGCACTCTTTAATTTCAATGGAATGAACACTAATGAATCTTATTAGTCCCATCATATGAGTCTACATATATTTGTTTTTTTTGTTTGTTTTTGAAACGGCTAATTTATTAAGCGTAGTTGTCGCAAGAAGCGCACAAACTCGCAAACATAAGGAATTACAAAGGCACCGGATACGTAGTTGTCTACATATATATTTGTTTAAAAAGTTGAAACACACAAGTCTATATGTAGCTGTCCAATGCTTGCATCAATTTTGGTGTCATCACAGCCACACCTTCTCTATAACTTACCAAGCAGCTATAGCAATAACTTGCCAAAGAACTCCATAAAAATTTAGCACACGTGACAAATTATCCTCATAGAGTTGGCCTACTTCAAAACACAGTAGCAAATCTGCTCTTATTCAATCTGAGACCTCATGAGACATAGATACACGGTGTCGTATAATACATGGGAATCCAGCAGATTTTGTTTACATGTTTATGCAGGTAAAACATAATCAGGTATTTATTAGACCAGACAAATTCTTTAGGTATCACATGTCAATACAATATTCAACTTTGTACAACATGAATATCACAAGAAATACACATAACTTGACTTGTAACACAGATTCATTACTATGAAATATAAATTGTTTTTTTGTGTAGGCTAGTAAAAACCAAAACATTTATCTACATCTTGGTATAGTAGTACTCTGCAGTATTTTAGTGTCAAAAGCAATACAAAGACTAAAAGAAAATAATTCATGCCTTTTAACTGCAAAAAGAGAAGAAAAAAAAACAGACATGGTGAATCCAAGTCAAATTCATAAAAAAAAAACACAAAACAAGAACCACAAATATCAAGTGAAATCTACTTTAATCATCTAGCATCAGCAGAAGTGAAAGAGTCAGCAAATCCAGTAGGCCTCACTGCAATACTTCCTTTACTGTCTTCAAGACTAGCAGCACTATAGCTAAACTCACTGCTTTCTGCATCCTTCCAAATTTTCAACAATTGAGGAAGTTGTCGAGTGTCGTCAACGGCAGAATAGCAATCAAATTCATTGTCAACCGGTCGCCATTTCTCCACTAGTGCTGATAGTACATTGACAGCATGACTCATATCTGGCCTATGGTATGCTTCTCTAGCAGTGCAGTGTCCAGCAAGTTCTGCTATAATAGTTATACTTTCATGTGTTTCGTCGTTTGGTTCCAAAGCTGGATCAAGGGCAGCCATAAGCTTTTCTTTGTTTGATTTAATTCGCCAAAACCATTCGGCCAAGTATCGGATTTCCTCTGACCGGCTCTCATCAAGTGCTGTTAGTCCGGTTAGAAGTTCCATTAACACCACTCCGTAGCTGAACACATCAACTTTTGTGGTGATTTTCCCCATCACTGAAAAACATTTAGACAAACATAGTATGCTGAGACGCCACACATCTATAGGTATGATGATCACTAGGATGCAATGTTCTTAACTGAACATACAATTAGTTATCCTTTTTCATGTTAAGTTTTTGTTCTTTCCTAGAAATGAGACATTTTACACTCTACCTAGAAGTTTTTATTTTAACAACAATGAAAAGGAACAAAAACAACAGAAACTACAAGCTGATATTCAAAAGAGTATAATCAAACCAAAATTATTTCGTAGTTAGAACTTAGAAAGAAGAGAGGATTAAAGCACGGCCATACCTGCATATTCAGGGGCAAGGTAACCAAATGTCCCAGCAAGTTTGGTTACCACAGATTTTTCACCATTCGGGGCAAGTTTTACAAGACCAAAATCCGAAACTTTTGCACGAAAATCATCGCCTAGTAGAATATTAGAGGACTTGAGATCTCTATGAATAAAGGTCTCGCGAGCAAGGCCGTGAAGATATTCCATTCCTCTAGCAACATCTAAGGCTATTACAAGTCTTTGTGCCCAAGACAACGGCTTTAAGTCGAACTTTTTCCAATGAAAAAGATGCTGACTTAGAGCCCCAAGTGGCATATACTCATAAACTAAAAGTCTCTCATTTCCTTCAATGGAATACCCCAAAAGAGATACCAAATGTCGGTGACGAACCTTCGAAAGAACATCTATTTCAGATTGAAACTCATCCAACGCCTTACTTCCAATAGTGCCATTCTCCATTCTCTTCACTGCTATATTGGTTCCATCTTCTAATTCTCCCTTGTAAACAGTTCCAAATCCACCGCGGCCTAGCTCATTTTCCGATGCAAAATTGTTTGTAACCTTGCGTAGCACTTGCACCGATATAACATGGTTACCAGACTCAATAAAGTAAAAGTTTTGAGTTTCACCACTTAAGCTACTCAGAGAACTTGTCCCAGTTTTTCCTGATAAGCTTCTAGTGTTATTGCCTGAAACAGCAATTTTAAATACATTGTTTGAATCAGACGGATCTCGAGGGTGAACCACAATGGAACTCGGCACGTCCAATGAGGTTTTCTTGTTCTTAAAGAAACATAAAGAGAGGTAAACAACCACAAAAGCTACAACTGCAAACACTGCAACTCCAGCCACTGTTGCTACTGTCTTGAAACTTCTATGATTTGAGCTTGGAACTAGCTGATTAAGTGACGATGGAGAATGTGAAGGGTTTTTTGCCGAACTCGGGCCACTAACAGTAGGACTTACACTCCCTCCAGTTTGATTATTAAGAAATGGGTTACCAACAGTAATAACCTTCACACCATCATGAAAATCTGGTAACGGAGATTCAAGATTATTGTCACTTAAATCCAACAACTTCAATGATTTCAATTTAGTAAAATCACTAGGAACTGCACCGGTTATATTATTTCCAGCAAGCCTAATTTCAAGAAGTGAGTCTAACTTAGCAAGTGAAGGACTTAAACTACCATTAAGCTTATGCTTTGGTAGATTAATTATAGATACAGAGTTTGAATTGCAGCTTAATCCAAACCATGGTCCTGTGCTACTTGTGCATGGTTTATTACCTGACCAATCGGAAATTAGAAACGACGGATAATTCAGATTGTTCAGAAAATCAAGCAGTGCAGTAACTTCTGGTGAACATTCAAGTCCAGGCTCAGTTTGACAAAAGAGATTATCATCAAAAGTAAAGTTTGCAGCCTTAAACTTTGGTATTGGACCCACTAGCATGTTATTGTTTAAAACAAGTAAATCAAGATTCATTTCTGCTAAGGATTGTGGAATCAACCCAACAAATTGATTACTATTAAGATTGAGTTCCTTCAAAGAAGTGAGATTCCCAATATTGTTTGGAATTGTACCTGAAAACTTGTTTCCATGTAGCCAAATCTGTGTTAAGAAAACCATTGAAGCAATAACATCAATTAAACCTGTAAAACCACCTTCTCCTTCTTGGTTATTCAACCACAAAACCTGAATTGAAGATTGAGCAAAAGTAGCAGGAATTGAACCAGAAAATTTGTTGTTTGAAAGCCTAAGATTTGTGAGAGATGGCAATGTGCCTAGAAAATCAGGCAATGAACCAACCAAATTACAATGAACCAAAGAAAGATTAGTTAACTGAACCGATTTTTCCAAATCCAAAGGAAATGACCATCCATTAGTACTAACATTGAGCTGATTTTCTTCCAAAGACAAAACCCTAAGGCTGGTTAATCCGTTGAAGAAATCAAAAGGGATAGCATCAAATGAATTGTAATCCAAGAAAGCGAATTCCAATTTGGATAAGCCACGAAAACTAGGCAACATTCCGGTAAGGTTGTTTCGTTGAAGACCTAAATTGTAGAGTTCTGAGAGTTGGTTAAAGTTTGGTGGCAATGTTCCTCTAAGACCAAGATTCTTAGCTTGAATCTGAGTGACTCTATCATCAGAACAAAACACATAAGGCCATGAAGGAGGACCACATGGATCATTGTTTCCTTTTTCTGGCCATTTCAAAAGCTCTGGATTTTCCAACCCTTTTCTAAAATCATTCAAAACTTTGAGATCATTAGGGTTTGTAGCACCATAACATATTGTAATGATTGAACAAAAAAACATCAACATGGAAATTTGGTCTATCAACATAATTCCCATGATTGGCCTAAAACAAAATAACCAAACATTAACAAGGAATGAAATATCCTAGTAAAATCAAAACCTTGTATGTGACAAATATCAATGTCTAATTTCTATGACCTTGAGACATTCAAGAAAGAAGTTCAAGATGAGTGTAAAAATGAGTGCTAGCCTAGGTAGTTATTGTTACCTAAAGTAGGTATAAACAAGAGAATATTTTGGCTTTATTGAGGAAATGTTGAATGGAAGAGTGAGAAATGAAGTTGCTGAAGTTGGAAAAAGAGAACAAGAGAATGTGATTATGGATTACCTTCAACTTTTGTTTTTTCTTTTTTCAGTTAAGTCTACCATGACTGTCGCTGAAGAAACCTTTGCTTTTGCTTTATTATTATTTTTATATTTTTTATTATTCCCAGCTTTGTTTCTTTGAAACAATAATTCTAGTTGATTGATCGACTGCCTCATAAAAAGTTATCGTTTAAGGTTGGTGTACGAGTTAACATTTCTCTTTAATAAATATGCTTGGATGATGTAAAATAGTTTTATAAATATGCGTAAAATGAAAACTCATCATATTGTCAACTACATCCGAGTTTAATAATCACGGCATGCTTTATTTTTATTGAGTGTTAGTGTAAAACTAGTTTATATGAGACTCTTTAACACACTCTCTCACGTTTATGACTGGACGTTTAAAGCGTGATCAGCGGGAGTATATAATTTATGTTTAAAACATGGAGTATGAATGAAAGGCAGGAAAAGGAAGTGTTAACAATAATTTTGTCGCATTGGTTGAGATTACCAAGTGGATGATATTCTTCCGCATAGAAATTAAGTGGGTCCATTTTGTCTTCCTTTAGGATATTTTCTATAAGAAAACAATGTGGTCCTAGGAGGCATTTGTATTGCTTTTGAGGCGTAACATCAGAAACATGGTATTGCTCCCATTCCATGAATTAATGACCACTGTAAATAATGGACCGTAAAAGATATTAAACTCAGCGCATACTGCCCTATTAAAAAAAAGAGTTTAATTAGTTTGGTTTTAAAAATATTTTATAGTCAACCGTTTGTGTCTAGGGGAAGGACTAGACTCTTACACTGTCAAAGATATATGATCAAATTTCGGCTGACAGGCATGATGTCCATATGTAGGGACTGATTGACTCAAATATGATTATCGAGAAAATATATAGGAACCAAAATGTTGTTTCTATTTTTTAAGGTTTTTATATGAAGGTATATAGAGAAAATAATGAGTTACCATTAATATTCAAGACGTCTTTGAACAATAAACGTGGACACATATCTTTTTGTTGGGATTCAAATCATCGTCCATCATATTTGTGGAAAACTAACATCTTTTGATATTCTGTTAAAAAATTGTTGTTTATATTATAACATGTAATACACCATATTTTCTATAGAATAGTATATTACTTAAAGAAAAAGATGAAAACAAAATAGTGTTTTAGAATTGTCAATAAATATTACTCTATCAATCCCACAATTATCGACATATTTAATCATTTCATGCAGATTAAAAATATATAATCAAATAGAGAGAATAATGCTTCTAAAATAAATAATTTTATTAGACGATTGATGTATTTATCAATATCATAAATTAAAAATAAAAGTTTTTTTGAAGGGTAATCAAAAGTAAAGATGTTAAATTAAAAATGGATCATGTGGTATTAAGTATAATATCCAATTAAATTAATATCAAATTGAAAGTTGAAGTATCAATGATTTTGATACAATTTTTTATAAATAGATTAGTTATTGTAAAAATATTGTAAGATTAAACCATAACTGCATGCAAAAGAAACCAGACAACCATTATGGTAGTACTACTGTTAGTAGTTGTTGAATCTTGACTTCTTTTTTGCGTACAAAACCAAAAAAGGAACAAAAATGGTCGGTCTCAATCTCAAGTTAATCTATATTATAGGCTTTGATGGTGGGAGCTCGATTTTAAGAATAGCTCCGCTGATGTCGGTGTTCAAATACCTTTTAAAATATGATTACACCAAAAGATTTTTTAAGTTACGTTTCTCCTTGAGGGTTTTGTGCTTACTAATTTTGATAAAGATTTAATGTTTTATTATATAATGTGCAATTTTCAAAAATGAAAATCAAACTTCATAATGATAGTGCGCAAGATATGAAAATATAGAGTGCCTTTGTTTCAGATTTTTTTTAAACAAAAAACACTTTTTTCATTTTTAAGTGTTTGTTTGGGATTTTAAAAAAAATCATTTTATTAAAAAAAATTATTTTGACCTTAAAATAAAAAGCTATTAGGATTAGCTTATTTTATTTATTTATTTTTCAAAAACAATGAGGTAACACATGTACAGGTTAATATTCTTTTTCTTTTTAAATAGGTTTTTATGCGTAGTAGGCAAACAAAAATAACTTCAGATTTTTTCAAAAATCTCTAAAAAAAATCTCTAGATTCTTTTAACACAAAATCTATTTTTTTTAAAAATTGAAACAAACACACCCATACTCTGCCCATTGGATAAAATTTGAAGATATTTAGATAGGGAGTCTGGATTAAAAGAACTTAGAATGTTTAACGTGGCCTACCAAAAATGGAGGTATGTGGTTTAAGTGTTTTATTTTTTATATATATTTTTTATCTTAAACATGAGGATTAGTGTATGATGGATTAATTCATTAAGATCATTAACTTTTAAGGAGAGCTTGTCGCCTATCTATTTGGGTCTATAATACTCGAAAAATTAAACTCTGCATTTGTATGTATAGGATACCCGATTTACACCTAAAAAATTCATTAAGATCATTGGATGATGGATCAATACATTAAGCTTGAGCTCGGTTAAAGGTTCTAAATTTTTATGGTGAGTTATTAGATTTTTTTTTTTTAAGGAGAGTTGTTAGATTTTTGAAGTGTGATCTTAAGCTTGACTTCGGTTTTGTAGAGAAAATATTAATCTGTTATAATAGTGTTTGGGGATAGGGTTAAATTGATTCTACACTTAAATATGTTTTTAGTCCTTATAAAATTGAGATCTTTTAAGTTTAGTTTTTATTTAATTTTCATAGTTCTTTTAGTCTCTAATTTTTTTTGTCTAAACTCAGTATTAGTCCCTACTCAATTTAAATTTGTTTAATTTATTCTTAAACTCTTAAGTTTTTGAACAATTTTTTGAAGACGTGTTAAGAACATTACTAAAAGTTCCTCCGCCAAAAATTATGGAAAAATTTGATTTCTACATCCAAATTTTGTTACTTTTATCTTTAATTTTTGTCGTTTTAAAAAATTCATATTTAATTTGTTTCATGTTATAAAATTCTAAATTTTAGTAAATTAACCTTTCATAGTGTTCTAAACTTGTCTCAAAAAAATCGTTCAAAAATTTAATAGTTTAAGGATAATTAAACAAACTTTATTTTAGCTGAGACTAAAATTATAAGTAATTTTGTTATAGGAACTATAAAAACTATTAAAATTAAGTAATGATTAAACTAAGAAATTCCCAATTTTATAGAGATAAAAAACATAGTTAATCCTTGATTCTATAATAGATTGGTGTAGTGTGTGAGGCATGAGTGGAGTTGGTTTAGATAGGGGTTAAATATCTATTCTGTTTGGAGGGCTTACCAACTAATCTTGGAAAGGTGTAGTGTTCAAGAGTTTATGTCTCATAAGAAATCTCGAATAAGTCCATACCTATGATTATATCGATGTTTGTTTGACGGTTTCTTCAAAATAAAATAATGACAGAAGATAATTTAGTCATTAGAGGTGTGTTTAAGACGGATAGGTCTTTACGTTCTTTTGATTGTGATGAGCACAAATCTATTACTTACATTTATTGAAGTTGTTTGAGGTTCGTATAGAGTCCCACATTGCTTAAATTTTTGAATTGTAGGGTGTATAAATATGTTTGAACACATTAATCATTTGAGATGTTTACATGTTAAGATTATATAAATAATAAATATGTTGAGTCAATCTTGATTTGTAAAAATTCGTTTTTCTTTAACATTTTATATCATTGTTCATTTTACTCTTGAGTTTTTTTGTTGTTGATAGGTTTGGAGTTAGAGCTAATGTTCACCATGAGGTTGGAAAATTAAATATTTATATCAAGAGTTAATGTTCATTTGAGATGTTTATAGGTTATGAGATGTCAATGGGTACAGATAGTATGATATTTGTTCCCGCCCCGTTGGATAGATATGATACCCGTGTCCGCCCCGTACCCTCGTGGGTACCCACTATGCAGGTACCCGTGGGTATTGAGGTATCCATGGGTATTCATGGGTACCCATGAGGTTTATTTATTTTTTGATACAAATAATAACTTCTTTTAATTACCAAAAAACTTCAACTTTTAAACATCCATACATAATCCATTTAAAATTTCATAAATCATACATAATCCATAGAAAATTCATGATTCGTATATAATCCATATGAAATTCATGATTCTTATATAATCCATATGTTTTATGATGTGAATGAAGTGGAAACAGTGAACTTAATAAGATGAATTAACTAGATATAAAATAAAAATAGGTTATTATTGAGGAATTTTAGGTGGCCGGTAAAATTTTCTTCAATAAGGTAACAACTTTAAGTAATAAGATAAGATATATAAAGATATTTTAAAATTTTACTTAATTTATTATCGGGTATGAGTACCTGTGAGTATGGATACAATCAAATCTGTGTCCGTGTTCATATAATAATGGATAGTCAAATGCCGTTTATTATACCCGTGGATACCCATTTAACTACCCGCCCCGAACCCGTGACGGATTTTACCCACGATATTCGTGGACATGTGTATTTTTGCCACCCCTAGTTATGATTGTATAAATAATAAATATGTTTAGACAATCTTAGTCCGTAAATATTCGTTTTTATTTAACATTTTATATCATTGTTGATTTTACTCTTGATTTTTTTTTTGTTGTACATAGGTTTGGAGTTAGAGCTAATGTTGACCATGAGGTTGGAACATTAAATATTTATATCAAGAGTTATAAAGTAACCATCCATGCATTCTATGATACTATAAATTTTAACACATGACCAATAGAATCGGCGTGACAAATACTCATCACCTAAGAATGAATCACACCCAATAGCTCCTACTTGTTAGAGGATTTAGCTTCAAAAATAAATTTATTTTTACAGGCCATAGTAAAGAGAGACAAAAAAAAAAAGGGAGCTTCTATGAAGAAGTCGGTCAAATGATTTTTTCGATGAAGTCGTTTAATTCAACCAATCAGAGTTTAAGTGATGCTACGTCAGATGTAGGAGAAATTATAATATAGACCACTTGCTCATATGTTCTACCATGGACCAGTTTCTTTCAAGATCTTAACGGTTAAATTTGATTGGGGTCTATGATATTGTGGTATATCATCTACACATGATTTTTCTTCTAATTCCAATTCTCTATCCTCCCTATCACTCATTCATCTCTCCCATATTTATTTCTCTTTCTTTGTTTGCATATTCCAGATTTTTTTAACATCTTTAACATATTTTCATCAACTTATTCATCATCTTTATGAGAGAAAAAAAAACCCAAAAAATTAAAAAAAATTGAAATTACATTATTAAAAAAACATTACAGTTAATTACATGTTTAATTATAGTACCCTGACTGTTTACACATTCATCCAATGTAATCTAAGAACTGATTTGTTTGGCTAATTTTCACCCTCAACATAAAAAATCATTCATCATCTCATTTCATGGTGTTTGTTGTCATTCTTGAGATGTTGAAACTTAAGGTTATGTGAGATAGAACGTGGATGTAAAGGAAAAACATCATCTTAATTATGTATGTTGAAGGTGTTATAGATTTAGCTTTGTCAATATGAGTTGCAAATAATTATGGTTTCGATGATAATGTTAAATTTTTTTGTCTGGATTGTTGATTTCGTTGCTAGTTTGTTGTTGTTGTTCATGATTACGTGCTCAAATTGAGTTTTCGTTGAAAAAATAGCTTAAAGTAATGGTTTTTTGGTTCCGGGTCGCGTAAGTTTTCAACCGGGTCGTAGCGACCCGTCTAGAGGAGGAAGATGAAGTAATAAAAAAATTGAAAAATTGGGCCGCGTATGTTTCGAAGCAGCGATAGTGCAGGGCATATAACAAACCATCACCAATTGCACCACTCATACATTAACAAAATCTATCCGTTTGAAAGTACTTTATCTATTTGTCTCAGTTTAATATGTCTATATTCAATACTACCAATTAACTCTGGTTAATGCACAATTAGCTATGCTAATGTTCAACGCGTTTTCAATGCCAATTAACTCTTATTAATGTTAATTAACTCTAATTAATGCGCAGTTAAATATGTCAATTAAACAAATTTTTCAACAACTTTGACTTTTGGATCTTTGTAGAAAAAATTGAAAATTGAAAAAACTAAAACTAGCATGAATCGAACCATCTACATGTTATCCAATACAAATAGTTAAACCACTAAATCATCTACTTGTTCATGTCTACTATTGAAATATATTACTATATGTAAGTATGTTACATCTATCTTTTATCTTTGAAAAATCATTATTAATAAATACATTTTTTTTTCCTTAAAAAAGATTATATTGTTTTTTACAATATATAAATATATATGAAAATGTAAGGTGATTTTATTTATTTATAAATTTGTAAATTAAATCATTTGAGTCGTTTTTAAGTGTTTAATTTTTTAAACACCTAATCATCATGTTTACTACAATTTAATAATCATTTTTTTATTTAAAAAAAAAAAGTAAATTACACTCCCCTCCCCTCAAAGATGCTTGAATTACACTTCTCTCTCCTCTTATGTTAAAATATACACTCTCCTCCCCTCTTATTCAAAACATATTAGAAAATATTTCACTCCCCTTCCCTAAGAGAATTTTGAATTACATTCCCTTCCCCTCTAATGTTAAAACTTACACTTTAATCCCTCAACATTTTATTTTATTTTTACTAATCTACCAAAAATATAATAATCTAACACACTTCGTAAAAAAGTAGTACTACGGGACTATTTTAATATAATCAAAATTTGAATACATATTGTTTGCTATTTTTTATTCACAATATCATTGACATATAGTGTTAAACCCTATTATAAAATATGAAACAACCAAAAATAAAAATAAAATATGTGAAAAATTACTAAAGACAATAAAGTACGGTTATTTAATAGTTAATTTATACTATAAATTATAAACTTAATAGCAAAATATTTAAATTTAATCACCATTGACATTTAAATTATAAAGAAATGAATTTATTTTTCTTAAATGGTGGTTCAAAATTAGTATATATCATAACAAAAATTGAGTAATATCATAAAAATATTTATTTATGTTAAAATAGATTAAAGTGTAATGCATATTTAATTATTAAGGGTGAGAGTTGTAATTCAATCATCTTATAGGGGAGGGGTGTGTAGATTTTACTTTTCAAGGAAGGAAAATGTGTATTTTAACATAAGAGGGGAAGAGAGTGTAATTCAAGCATCTTTGAGGGGAGGGGAGTGTAATTTACTCAACAAAAAAATAATGTTTATTTATAGAGACCGAGTTATAGGAACGAGTCATTCGGTTTAATCTGGTACAATCATGTTGTTCGACCAATGTCTCAGTGGTTCGAGCAGTGACTTAATGACTCAGTACGCTTACCAAGTTGATCACCGAGCCGGTTTTCAAAACTATGATGTATCCTATTAGAAACCTAGTCAACACGAAAGGACATTGCTCCGATGATCAAAATGGACCCAACCAACTAACGATATCATATATTGAACGTTGAATATGTCTTTGTTGGAATAAGAACGAAGCATGAACTAAAATTTTGGAAATCGGAATCTTCGATGTAAGTCGATCTGAGAACTATCACATTAGAAACTTAGTCAACATGGAAGGACATTGCTTCGACGATCAAAACGGACCCAACCGGCTAACGCTAACAAATATAATCAATCGAATTGTTGAATGTGAAATTATTGGAATAAGAACGAAACATGAACTGAAATTTCAGATATCAGAATATTCGGTGTATGTCGATATGACAACTATTACATTAGAAACCTAGTCAACATGGAAGGATATTGTTGCGACGATCAAAGCATATTCAACCGACCAACACTATCAAATACACCTTCCGATCACTAATATAAGCAAAAGTTAACAATTTAGATTCATTCAATAAATAATGTATGTGGTCTATAATAAAGACTCTATACATCATTAATTGAATAAATGCAAAATATCAATTTTTGCTTATATTAGTGACCGGAGAGTGTATACTCAATTCGATCGTTGAACATTATCTTATTGAATATGACTTTTATGAAGAAGATGTCTCAATATAACTTTTGTATTGAAAAGATAAAATTTTAATACATTAAATGCATAATTTTCAAAAAAATGTTCATATGTTTAGTTTCTAAACTTGTGCTTCAAGAGCACAAGTTAAATATTAATATGTTGTTCTATTAAATTTTGTTT
>Ga0099826_10001826_pt1 | contig 13229 bp, 10 predicted proteins | sample Mtrugardesep15_FD_76830 | JGI IMG/M metagenome (GOLD analysis project Ga0099826, IMG submission 76830) | Root nodule microbial communities of legume samples collected from California, USA - M. trunc garden sep15 | ecosystem: Host-associated > Plants > Roots > Nodule | place: USA: California... | reverse complement strand
GTGCAGTTTTGCTCTGCTGTGTATTTGGTCAAATAACAATAATTACAGTTTTTTTCCACAATTATGTAAGTCAGCAAGTTGCTCATTGCACAGGGCTGGAAGTTTAAATTTTACTGCATTCAAATTTTGGTATAATTTTTGCAATCACTTCAATTACAAAGCCAAAGATTCAAAACTTCCCAATTACATTCCATGTTTATTAGGAGTAATAAACAATACAATTTATATGACAATCAATTTGCATACCTACCGAACTAATGCACAAGAAATTCTTCAACTCAATTGCGATATCAGTGGCATTAGACATGACACCAATGAGAGCATCGAGTTCACTAGTCTAATTGTCTTGAGAAGTTTAATGTGAATGTTCACCCTCTTAGAGCTTCAATACTTAAAGAAGTGATTTGGAACCCTCCAATTACTAACCGGATGAAATGTAAAACAGATGGAGCCTCTATCTGTAGAGCATCCTCTTGGGTAGGAATTTTCAGGAACAATGAATTTGAGTTTCTTCGTGGTTTTGAAGAAAATTTGGGAGGTGGCGCTGCTTATTTTGCTGAGTCATTTGGAGTTATGAAAGCTACTGAGATAGCTTCTAATAAGAATTGGAGAAACCTATGGTTGGAGATTGATTCAACTCAAGTCTTCTGGTTTGATACCTTGGAGCCTAAGAAACAATTGGTTCAATTGCAAGATCCTTGTTAGGAACATGAATCTCACTGTGTCTCATGTTTTTAGCCTTAAATCTACAAAATTCATTGTTTTTACCTCTTTTTCAAGGGAATAAATCTTACCATGAAAACCGATTCAATCGTTTTGACCAAGCTTTTCTTTAACTTGATTGCATTTTTTTACAGTTCCAATTTTGAATTACTAATAATTTGAGTCCTGTTGATGTCTTGGTTATATTTTCCTTCTTTTTTTGGGAATATAAACCGGATTTGTTGGAGGTTGTTCAGGTTCTTATTGAATGTTGATCTACACCATTTCACTTTCTTTCGGCAAAAACAAAAATAAAATTGCATTATCGTACTAAAGAATCTTAGAGGATAAGAGAAAATCAACTCATTTAAAAAGCTAACTGACGGTTTAAAGCAATAATTGAAACTGATAAAGAATAACGGTTGAAATCTGAAGTTTTATGAAAAAACAAATCTAGCTTAATTAGCAAGTTAGTAATTTCAACTGTCAACTATTCATATATTTAAATTTTACAAAAGCTATAAAAGAATGGTGTCCAAACGGCCTCTTTTTAAAAAAGAATCGACCTTCCTATGTTGATAATTTTTCAACATCGTTTAAAACAAAAAAATATATATTTTTCCTAAATCTTCCTCTTTCCACTAATTTTCTGCTCAATAATTAACTCCCATGACAAAAGGTTTAAATTTACTAAGTTAGTTGCAAAGTATTTATAAACCTTTGGCTAGCAAGTAAGAAATAGCAGACATAATATAACCATAATTTCAAAATATTTATAACCATAACCATGGTGGAACCATATGTACCATAATTCAAAATATTTATAACCATATCCATGGATGGTGGCACTTGGCAACATAAGTTGCATAACCAAAAACCATATTCAAACCAAAAAGGTCCACCCAAAAAAACAGATGGCAACATAAGTTTCATATTAAAAAAAAAAAATGGTAAATAAAGGAGCATCTAAATCCCCCTTTCCAAACTTGTAACCAATGTCAACAGTAGAACATAACGTCCTTGACATTTTCCATTACGGAGGGCAGGGTCGACACAAAGTTGGTGGTACTTTTGTTACCGGTTGCAGAACCAGAATCAGAAGTGTCAACTTCATTCAGGTAGTAGCGAGCTCGGAATGCTAATAGGTGTGCATAGTAAGCTGCAGGAACTGCATAAAAGATCAACATTTTAGTTAAATTATGTTTCATATGGCTTACAAAAAAGCACACAGAATATTGAGTTAACAAACCTATTGACACTGAACGAGTACACCTTGCATAACTGAAAATTGAAAAGAGAAAATATGAGAGGGCTTCTAAAATTAAATGAAAACAGTTGCTTAGACTTAAAAAATAAACAAAGAGGTTCATACGTGTAACATAAGTTATTTGTCAAACCCTGTAACTGATCAGCACTGAAGCCATTTTCATCAAACAACACATGATAATGAGTTGGTCGACTAGTCCCCTGAAAAACAAAGACATTCAAATGGAAACAGCACAGATTGGTTAAATGCCAATTGAGCAACTAGTAAATACAAGCATAAAAAGTTAATGGAACTAGTAAGTATTACTTGAATCCCGGCATGGCTGTTCAGATAAAAATCAAATTCCCTAGGATGGCAAATGGATGTGTCTACCACAGTTCCTTTGACAAAATTTCAATGAACTCAATCAGTAAATATAGATAAATTGGCATGAAAAGAGAACACGCTGCATGCAGGCAAGAAAAAAATTGAAAAAAACCTGGCATTATATTTCCACTTCGATCTGTCTGATCGTTACTGGTGGGAAAGAGACGGGTGTGATGTCTCTTTTGGACCACCACAAAAGTAACTCTTGGCAGATAATTGTTCTCTAGTGAGACACAAGCCTGAAAACCAATTTAAAAGTTTAACATACATAAAACTCATAGTAGGTACAACCAAAAACAGCAAGATTGTTTCCATGTTACACTATGTTCTGCGGATGCTAAACATGTTAGTATCCTGAAGTGGACAGCACAGCGGTTAATTGCTGCAGGGACATTTGGTGGGGCGCAAGTTCAGACCAGCAGAGTCCCTCTGCCCCAATTGTTGTGTGAGTGACATCAGCCGCTATGTCCCTTTGAAAACAAACAGCAAAAGTAGGGAGTTAAAAATGCCATACCTTTCTAATCGCATCGATCTCATAAAGCAAAACCTGACTAAACTGCCCTTCACTTACTCCATCTCTGATAATCACAAATTAATATTGTAAAAAAATCATATTAAATAAATACATAATAAAAATAACTATTTAATCGTTCAATTAAAACCAAATCCAACCTGTAAAATATAATCCTCGCAGGCTTAGCCCCATTTGACCGGTAGAAAGCCAGGAGCAACTCCCTGAAAATTAAAAAAAAAAATCAGCTTTGTCTCAACACAAGGAATATAGAAATCTAACAGCATTACCTTATCATTCCACTATGCACAATTCCTCTTTGTGGGTGTTCTGTTGTTTTGTACAGATCTTGAATAATTTCTTCCCGATGAGTCTGGGCAGAAATAAGTCCCCTGTAGGTTGTGACACAAGGCCAATCCATGGAAGCCACCACCTGTATCATTCAACAAGCAAAAAGAGTACAAATATTTAAATATGATATTATAAAATGTTGCACATAACTATGCAAAAAGGCAAAGCTTACTGCAGCTATTGAAGGACTTGAATCTTCTCCAGGCTGAGGATGTGTTACATCCGCACCAAATATTATTGTTGGTACATCAGTTAAAAGAGGAATTCGTTTTTCAAAAGCATCATTCAACACCGTGTTGCGGCCACCAACCTAGACAATCAAGAATGATATATTTAACACTTAGAAGCAATCAAATAAAAATATAGAACCAAGCATACTATTTATTGGATGATAACTTGGACCTTAACATTAATCTTCAAAGCCAAATTCTCTAGATACTGCTTACTCATCTTTGCTGCTTGATTTGGTTTAACACATTGAGTCACAATTCCTAGTCTTGTTTCACATACACGCTTTATTTGATCTGCAAAAAAATAAAATGTAATTCTATTAAGTAAAACCAAACCTTCGAATTTAATTTGGACTTGATAGAAAACTTACCATAAAACCTCCCCTTGAAATCAGGCAAAATTACTATCAACAGTTGCAATCCTCCTTTCTGCTTTGTACTAGCAAGTTTTGCCTTGCAGTCCTTGTCAAATTCCTCAAGCTCTTTCTCAATTTGATTTGAATTGGCTGGGGATATAGGTACCAAAGGATCTCTGTTGAAATGCTGGAACAGGATCCAAACAGGTAAAAGAGGTTGTCAAAATCATGAGGGAGCATATAATAATTATTAAATGAAATAGTACAAACAAACAACATACTATTCCCTTGGCTTGACACATATTAGCCAACTCCGCACAAAATTGAGTTGGGTTCAATCTAGAAAAGCAAAGGCAACTCCAGAATTGCACTGTGCCACCATCAACCACTTTCTACAAAATAAAAAGGTCAACATTGATCAACAATTTAACCATTGTCATAGGAAAGAATCTAACATCTGATAGTGAAATCATATTAGTCGAGATTGTCACATGTTTACACAAGATCAAACACACGAGTTAAATAAAATTCAAGAGGACCACACACTCCACAAGCACAAAAGTAAAGTATAAAGACCACAATAATTTGAAAGCATTCATACAAAAAGAATAGATTCATCATACATGTCTAATCATATTCCATTGACCCATCCTTGGTTCAATTTTTGAATCTCCGCCATTTCCATGATATTTGAGCTACAGTCAGAATAGAAAATTAAATATTAATAAAATATCACAACAAGATAGTTAGCCAAATTTTATTAAGCATAAACCTATGTATACCATTGGGGGAGGCAAAACACGGGCATCAACCAATGCAAGTTCCTCCCTTACATTGATACCAAACTCCGTTACAACTTTGTCTGTGTTGAAACGGTGCTGCTTCACAATCTGCCAGGAAAAGAAATGTCAATTATGAGGGGGAAAAAACACGCACACAAACACAACCTATATAAATATATAACTTCTGCAAAAAAAAAAATGTTGATATATTATGAAACATACATTTTTAATATCACTTTCTCGCTGATGAGGACGCTGACAGGTGGCTCTTAATAGGTTAGTTACTTGCTCTTCATTTAATCTTTTGGAGTACCTTTGTCCAGCCTCAATTTGACAAAGCTACAAAAAATACATCACAACAGATTTTAGGTCTAACACAATGTCCACAAAACATCATACAGAACATCAACACAGACAGAGAAAGTAGTGAAGAGACAAACCTCCATCGGAATAAACATAGGCCTCGTGTCACTTCCAGCTTGGAGAGCAGGAAGAAGTGGATGCTGTAACACAATTTTGTATTTCTCATGGAAATAATCAGCAATTTTTTTCCGAGTTACTTGGTCATCAAGCTTGAACCTAAATGGATAACAAATAACAAGAGTGAAATAAAACCTAAAGATGTAAAACCTAAATGGATAACAACTTGCCCCCAAACAGATCAGTAACCTTTGTAAGTATCACACATTACGCGCAATTTACTCCAACCCCAAAGAGATCACAAAAATGGTAAAAAAATAAATAAACAATATAAATTGCTCACGTTATATCTCTGAGGGGCTCTTTTGAGACACCGGTCACCCTGTAACTCCTAATGTTACCTCCGTGAGATGTTCTTACCCTAAGACCTCTCAAGGCTTTCTTGATCTGACACAGAGTAAGAAAACTAGTGTTAGAACAGGACTTAGCAAGGAAAGAAAAGGAAGAAAACTAGACTTAGCATGAAATTATTAGAAGATAAACGAATTATAAGTAGATCATGGCTCATTTTCTGTCACCTCATTAAACAAAAAAACATAGCATAATATTAAAAATAAAAATCCATCACAGATACCTTGACACGATCTTGATCAGACAGTGGCCTTGAAAAATTCAACTTAAAATTCTTGATAATAAAGTCAGTCACACGAATCGGTTCATAAAAAGCCCTCGAAGAAACATCTGAAACAAAGTATCACTGGTCAAAGTCTGAAACATAGATTCAATTGAAAATACTCAAGAAGAAAAATATTAGTAATGTGTAGATGTAATACCAATATTGAGGGACAATCCCATCTGCGTGGGCCTAAGGCTTTGATAATAGCCTCTCCAATACTCGGTCCCACCGCCAAGAGGCCCCTGTTTCCCCAAACTGGGAGAGAAAAATGACCTCCCTGAAACAGTATACCTGAAAAACAGTTTATCGATTACAAACATGATCAATTAACATAAAATCAGCAAAACCAAATAAAGAACACAAAAAACAATATTGCTACATTTCAGATGGAGTTGCCCGCAAAGCAATATCAAGAGCTTGTATGGTTTCATAAGGACAATCTAGCTGCAAGCGACGGAGAAACTGTGTCAGATGGTTAAGGTCCGTCTGTGAAGCAAACTTAATTGTAACCTTAAACTCGCGTTCACGCTTTTTACTGCGACAAAAGATAAAATCACAAATCAGCAATTCATAAAATACATCAAAAGTAGCAGCCATGTTAACAACAAATTCTTATAATTAACAAATTTTCAGCGAACTCACGTGTCAGAACCAGAAGAGGATCCTTTGTTCTCATCAACCAATTTAATCACAAAAACCTTCGAAGTAAAGGGTAAAGGACCAGCAGTATACAGACTCTTCCTCCCATCATAGGCAGGGATGCGATTCCCAAGCATGGACTCTTGGTGCATTTTCACTAACTGGTTGATAACATCCCTTGACACTTTCTTTGATGTAATCTCCGGCGCAAATGATACCTGAAAACAATAACCAAAATTTTCAGCCTCTCTTAACCATAACACATTGTTTACTTACTAGCATTATTGTTTCAAATTAACATAACAAACAGAAACAAAACCTAAACACTTCAAATTTGAGTAAAAAAAAATACATCAGCTAAATCAAAATTTTCAGTCTCTGAACTTCCATGACGCAGTGTTACTTACTAGCTTCATTATCCAATCAACATAATAAACAAACAAACAACAACAAATTTGAGTATAAAAAATGCACGAACATTATAAAATTGTCCATCTCAAAATCCTCAACACATTGTAACTTACTGGCATTATAGTTTCAAATCAACAAAATAAACAAAAATAAGTAGCCTGAACAATAAAAATTTGAGTTCAAAAAATAAATTACATGAGATGAGCGTAATTAAAATTTATCATCTCAAAAATCCAAAACCCAATGTAACTTATTTGTTTTACTGTTTTCAAATCAACATAATAAACAAAACCTAAAACATGCTTCAGATCAACATAATAACACAAAACCTAAAACATGTTACAAATCAAACATAATAAACAAAACCTAAAACATGTTTCAAATCAACGTAATAAACAAAACCTAAAACATGTTTCAAATCAACGTAATAAACAAAACCTAAAACATAAACACTTCAAATTTGAGTTCAACAAAAAATATGAGAATAATCAAATTTTATTACAAAAAAAAAAAATGAACAAATCAAGGAAAAAATATCGGAGTCTCAAAGTTTATAACACATGGTTAAAATTCAACATAATAAACAAAAACAAAAACCTAAACACTTAAAATGCGATTCAACAAAAAAAAAAAACGAATGAGCAGAATAATATACTAACATCGTAGTGATGAAGATCCTTGTCAACAACTTGCAACTGGAAATGATTAGCACGAACTTGAATCTTCCTTCCTAATCGACCGATACCAGGTCTGTTAGGAAACCTCACCGCCTTCTGAGACGACGGCGCTGAAGCCGCCGCCGGAGTCGACTCTAACGTAAGCTTCTTTTCAACCTCAGAACTCAGCACTTCAGTCGAAACCGTCGCCGGAGCAGGAGACGGAGACGGACGTATTGGAGCGGAACTCGAACCAGCAACAACCGGAGCTGCGGTTGATGAAGCAGCGGTTACCGGAACCGGAGCAGGAACGAACGACGGAGGTGGAACGGTGTGTCCTCCGCGTGAACCACGACCACCACCGGAACGACCACCACGTCCTGATCCTGCAGCATTGACGGATGACTGTGAATTTGCCGCCGGAGAAGGTTGATTCCGGCGAGGATCGGGATGGTTAGTGCCACCGCGACGAGACATTGCTGAGATGAAAAACGGTTACAGGAGAGAGAGAAAGTGTGGTTTTGTGAGAGAAGTGAAGAAAAGTGAATAAAAGTGAATGAAGAATTACAAAGAGACGCTACTTCTAAGAGAAGGTAACTGTATATATGAGAGTAGTGGGAGAAAGGAAGAAAAAAGCACTTATGGAAATTTCAAAAGTTTTTTATTATTTTTTTAAATTATAAATGAATATTACAAAAATGGAATTAGCGCGTCGCGCGTTGATGATTCCCAAATTTTTTTGGTTACAAGTAGAATAAAGGTCGCGTTTGAGATATCAACGAAATATTTTTTTTGTTGAACAAATGATATCAACGATTAGTATGCTTGCTACCTGCAACCATAATTAAGGGAATTTAATGTCTTTGTTAATTTAATTAGGAAATGATAGATACTACATTTATTAAGGTTGAGAAATGGTATTTGTATCTATATCAATATTTTGTGATGATTTTTTATATAACTAACATTCTCCTTCGTAATTACATTGTGTTTTTAGTCTCTTTTATATTGTTTTTTTTTTATTATTGTTTTCGTGTCAAAAGAGGTCATACAAATATATTTTTAATGAGATTATAGTTAATCACATTTTGAGATAATTAAATTTGAATTGTTTGTGGGAGATAAATTTGATTTAAAAAAATGTTAACTTTGTATGATTTTGAAAAACCGTTCATTTCTTGTAATTAAATAATGGAAATCATTTATTATTTCTTTGACAAAGGAAAATCGTTTATTATTGTTAGAATTTATTATTGTTTATTTCTTATTATTTATTAAGATCCATTAAGATTAAACCAAGATTAATTGTTATGAAAATAATTTTGTATTTGTATATTTTTTAAGGAATTTTTACATTAGTACTAAATATGTGGATATTGTCCTCGTAAGCTTAGTTTAGCTGATAGGTACAACGCATAATATATGCAAGGTTCGTCGAATCCCGACTACCACAAAAAAAAATGTGGATACTACTATTTCAGTTAGGGATACTCTTAATACTTCTGGTGACTAGGACCTAAATTTTTTGATGGATAACTTGCTTGTGGACATTGTTAACCAGATTTTAGCCCTCCCAACCCCTTCTAATTTTGATGGTCTAGATGTTGTAGGATGGAAAGGAACTGACACTCAAGTTTACTGTCCAAAGTGCTTACAATTTACAGCAGGAGACTTCTTTAGTTGTTGGAGGTAGTTAGAAGACCTTATGGAACTGGAAGGGTCCCCCATCGTATCCAACCCTTTATTTGGTTGACAGTTCATGGGAGGATCCTTACCGATTATCCTTGTAGCAAGTGGGGGCTGGTATCTCCCCTACTTGTTCTTATTGTGCGAGAGAGGATAAAATAGTCATTCATGTTGTGTGCACGCCACTCAGGTATGACTCAGACTTGTCCCGTCTAATTATATAACTAATTTCTTCTCTCTTGATTGTAGGGAGTGGATCTTTGGCAACCTTAATAAAAAAGGGATTGGAGATAATCCTACTACTTATCATACCACTTTCATGACAACATGCTGGTATTTGTGAAATTGGTGAAACATATATTTTTGAAATAGGATTTCAAAGACCAAACAATCCAACACTGGTTATTCAAAAGATTACTATAGATAAAAGACAATACGGAACTGGTGCATAAAAGTCCTCATCAAAAGGAAACTATATACATCAGTTGGACATGACCTCTAGTTAATTGGGTTAAACTTAATCGTGATGGTGCTTGGAAGGGATTTGGTACTCTTGCAGGGTATGGGCGGCTTCATCAAGACTCTGATGGTAGATGAATCAAAGACTACTTTAAGATTGGAACGTGTGATGCTTTTCACGCTGAAATGTGGGGCATGAACATAGGCTTGGACATGGCGTGGAGGAAGAACACCACTCATTTTATAGTAGAGAGTGACTCAAAGATCCTGGTCGACATGATTATTGAAAATTGCAATTTTAGTAAAACGACTCCTACTTTGGTCGGGCGTATACGAAAGCTTTTGAGTTTGAGTTGGACTGTCAAAATTACCCATACTTGACGTAAAGTTAACTTAAGTGCATATTAGCTTGCTAATTTCGACGCTTTGATGGATTTTCCAGATTTTCATATTCCAGAGTCTCCCCTTAGTGAGCTTCAGAGTCTCTTATTTGATGATATTTATGGGACTTGTATTCTTAAGAACACTAGTTTAATTTTGTAGCTTTCTTTCTCTTTGTGTTTTACCCTATTTTGTACCCAAAAAAAAATGTGAAGAGTAACAAAAAAAAAGAATGTGAAGAAAAATAAATTAAAAATATGATCAAGAAAAATGGGTGCATTAGAGCTGATATTGTGATCAAAATATGAACAATGTGAGTAACATTATAGAGCATCATTATTTCAAAAAAAATAAAAAATTAGAGCATCATTGCCACATCCTAGCCCCTTATATTTTTTACTGGTGTATACTCTTTAATTATTATTGAAACGACCTAAATTTACTTTTGTTAAATTTGTTTTTTAATGATGTTAATGAATTTGATATAATTATATGAAATCGTTTTATTGCTTGTTATTTTTTAATATCAATTAAAAATATGAAAATTTAATAAATTAAATTGTTTGAACAAAATTTAATTTATTTAAAAATACATTTATTTATTTCATAAATTTAACACTTTTTATTTAAATATAATATATATTTTATCATGTCAATATCAAATTTGTACCAAACACACAAAAATATAAAATAATAATATCATACTTATTATCATATATGGATTAAACACACAAACGTCAACCCTAATTTATTTTTTTAAGAGATCAAAATGTGATATATTACTATCAACAAACTATATTTCCAACACAAGACGTATCAGGGAAGAAAGCAAAAAAATACAACAAAAGTTTATCAAGAAGTCAATAGTCAACGCCCAAGCATAGAAAAGGGTTTTGGCCCTAAATATGAAACTGATACAGAAAAAAAACAACAAATTTAACTTTAAACCACCAAAAGGAAAGAAGCCTAAATTCTTCAAAACCTGAATATGAGAATTTTCTTTGCCACGAAAAATTATGTCATTTATGTCATTTCTTATAAAATTTCATGCAAATAAAAAATTATTTGACGGTTTATCGCACTACTATCTTTTAAGGAAAATAATTCTTAGACATCCAATATTCAATCTACAACTAAAAAGATAAATAAATTGAGAGAGTAAAATAATATATGTGATAAGTTGATGATGTGATAGGAAGAGATAGATAAAAAAAAGTGTTGGATGAGTGTATGAAAAGCAAATATGTACATATATAAATGCTCATGTTTTTTAGGGAAAATAACTTATATCATTTCATTAAAAATGTGGCTTTGCTAGCTAACTCATGGGCAACCTCATTTGTTTGCCTCCTAATAAACTCGACATGAGAGTTTGTTAAAAAGAAATCACAAAGCTGGATAATATTATTCATAATGGATCCAAATTCGGTGATGTCTCGTCTGCCTTTGTTAAAATAATCGGCTACTGTTTTTGAATCTACCTCAAAATCAACATTTGTGAGCTGAAGTTCATTGATCCACTAAATTGCATGATAAAGTCCCAAAACTTCTCAAATATTAATTGGACACAATGGTGAAAATCACATGGTCTTTGAACGAACATGATTTCCTGCTGAAACCCGAATACGCATGCATATACCTACCTTATTAATGGAGGTAGAGAAAGAGGCATCAACATGGCATTTTAGCCTACCACTCCTTGGTTTCCTCCATCTAACATCACTGTACTTGTTGTCCGTAATCTGACCATCATGGACTTGAGGACTTGTATTCGAAGGTATGTGAATCTGACCTGCAAGACCCTGTTTCGGTTAGCTTTCTTCCAACCTTTTAGAAGATGCTTTGCTCTCTCCATGATTGTAACAGTCGACTCTGACACTTGTTGCCACAACTTTAGATTTAGAGATTTCCAAATACTCCACATTATGGTAACAACATTCTCCACTTGACTTGCATACAACTTTTGCAATAGATTGAATGTGATGTATGACGCATTATCAAACTGATTTAGGTATGGTGCAATCAAATGCCAAACATTAACAGCATTCAAAACATCTATAGCTATCTTGCAATGAAAAAATAGGTGGTAGCTATCCTCATGTGGATCATCACATGTAACACAAGCTGATGGACATTTAACTCCTCTGCTTATCAACCTTACCCTTGTAGGGAAGCAATCTACGCAGACTCTCTGCAATAAGTTCGTCACTCTTTGGGGTACTTTCAATCTCCATATACCACTTCAATACCCTGTTTTCCACAGATGAGCATTGTTGACAATGTTTTTGATACAAATACGGTAGGAACTTTTGACCGAGTAACAACCATTCGTCTCGGCCTTCCAAATCAAACTATCGGCATGTACTTGTTGATATAAAGGAGTATTCAAAATACTTTGAGATGTTTCTACTTTCTAGCAGAAATAATTGTCGCATCAGTTGAAGCTAAACTATCTGAATCAGTTTGCAGTTTTCAACCTTGTTTTCCAAGCATTGCAACATTAAAGGTTGCCAAATCTTTGAAACTCATACCTCCATGATTTTTGTGCACCAATAGCTTTTCCATGATAACCCATGCAAACCTCTATTACTTGCACCCCCTGTCCCCACCAGAAGGCATTCATCCATGGGCGGTTTCACCGTCCAGCGACCCCAGGCACTTGCTTGGGCTCAATCGGTACTTTCTTTATATATGACACAACCCAATAGCCCATTAACCCACTTAAAAAAAGAAATTTTTTGGCAAAATATGAAAATTCTCACACGCAAAAAAGTCTCGGAAAAAACACTCACCTCCTAATTTTATTTAGCACACTATTGGCAGGTTCAGCTCTCCTAATTAAAAGGGTTAATTATTCTAATTGACCATGTAATATACATTATGCCTGAAAAATAACCCTGTAAAATACAAAACATATATTCTAGCATTGTAACTTGAGTTTCTTCTTATTTTTGATCACCCCATAATACACGCGTAGTCTAAAAACGTGTTCTACAAGTTGAATTTTTTCACTATATATGTTCAGCACGTTAAAATATATCTTTACACAAAAAATTAAATTTTTTCGGCTAAGGAAAAATTAATTATGAATTTTTATTCCCCCATAATTATGAATTTCTTAAACAATTTATAATTAATCTGTATCTCGTTTAAAAACTATAAAATTTCATTGTGAAGGTTCTTATCATGTTCTAGTCATGCCTACAAAATCAGGGAACTAATTTGACTTGTGAGTATACGCTTACTCGGAACAAAATTTCAATTTTGCATGTTTTGGTTGAGAAATCAAAATAAATTTAAACGACTTCGAAACGCTATGAAACTTTACATATCCTT
>Ga0099826_10001825_pt1 | contig 13231 bp, 4 predicted proteins | sample Mtrugardesep15_FD_76830 | JGI IMG/M metagenome (GOLD analysis project Ga0099826, IMG submission 76830) | Root nodule microbial communities of legume samples collected from California, USA - M. trunc garden sep15 | ecosystem: Host-associated > Plants > Roots > Nodule | place: USA: California... | reverse complement strand
TTTTTTTTTTTTTTTTTTTTCTGTACATAACTGGCTTTGTATTTTTATAATTTTAACAAGGTTATATTCTCGTAGGACTACGTGCATGCATATTGCATAAGACGAAAGTTTTTGAACAAGAGGACAAAAATCTTGTTATAAAATGTCAGTTTTTACAAGAAAATATATATAAATATTTATGACGGTGAATAACATCTTTTTTCTTTTTTTATTCAAAAAATAAAACTTCTTTTTTTCTTTTTTTGAGACCACATCCATTATAATTGAAAATATTGGGTTTAAAGATATATCTATTATTAGTTCTGACAATTAGGTTCTTTAATCCATTTATCACATGGTTTTTAATATCAGGAAGCCTCTTTATGACTTTTTTTTTATGAGACGAAGGAGACCCTAATTGAATAGCTACATCAACGAAAGTACTATGCAGTTTAATTATAAAAAAATTAGATAAACCCTAATTCTTCTTGATATATGAAGTTGGATCATTTAGGTTGATTTTGATCCAAAATCACCCCTCTAAATTGTTTTTCTTTCTCTTTCAATTAAATAAGAGATTTACACATATTTTTAATTTTTTTTTGTTTGTTTTTGTGATTTCATCGTCTTAACACAACCCTTTTTGTTTTGATTTCTAGTGTTTGTGGTGTGTTTTTTATTTTCCATCTTAGTGTGCGATGTTTATTTGATTCATATTAAAAGAATAACTTTGATGAAGTGCGGATCCAATCCATAATTTTTGTGTCGTCAATTTCAAATATGGAGAGATGAATATTCTAGATACTTGAATATAATCATATATGTATTTTGTCGTTTTATGCTATTAAAATAGATGTTGCCAGTTTGTTTGCAGATTCGTCACTTTTTATTTTTTGAGACTTTAAATTTGTATTGTGTTGATATACTCTATCAATTTGAACGAATGGATATCATTTTTTGGAAAATGTTAAGGCACAAATTAATGAGTCAAAAGTGGAAATAATTTGTTGTAATTAATGAATTTGAATTTAAGTTTTTCACTTTTGATTAATTGAATGCACAAAATTTAAGAGAATGTTTCTACTTTTGGGTTGCTTACCATGTGCTCTTAAGACAAAAGTTAGCATAACCCTTTATTTTTTGTAAAAAAATAGATAAATATTGTTTTTGTTTTTAAACTAAACAAAAGAAGTTCACCACAATTGACATTAAGGAGAATCGAATCTGAAACCTTAAGAGAAACATAATATACAAGGTCTCAAGCCAACACCACCAACAAACTCAAGTAGGTTTGGAATGCTTGATAACTTTTTTTGCACAAATGGAACCAATGTTGGGTCATGAGGGGAGCTTAGGGGACTGTCCACAATAAGATACTTTTGGAATGCTTGATAACTTTGGAACTGATGTTGGGTCATGAGGGGAGCTCGGAGGACCGTCCACATTGAGGTTAGAACAACCACACGAGAGACACCACACTCTTACCCAAAACCTTAAGACAATAGGTTTATGAGTCCTCTCATTTATAAAGTGTTTAATCTTCACTTTTATATTCGAAGTGTACGTAATTACTCACACTCACACACAACAGCGGAGACTAAAATTACGATACTTGGTGTCAAATGTGCAATTTTTTATTAGTCTGTCCTAGTTTTCTACTGAGAGAAACTCCAACTTCTCTCTAAATTTTCTTTCTCCTTCGTTCATCGAGGAAGGGTGATTTTAGGTCATTTTAGGTAATTTTTTGACCTAGAATCACCCCTCTACATTTTTTCCCTTTTCTTTCAATCTAAATAAGTGGTTTTCACAAATATTAGTTTTTGATTGTGTTTTTGCGATTTCGTCGTCTAAGTGTGGCGTTGTGTTGTTCGTCGTCTTGTACGGCGTTTGATTTTGCGTCTTGTCACGTTGTTCGTTTAGTTCCAATTGAAATATCGAGATCAGCCAATTACAAATTCAACCAATGATTTAGGCGTCAACATTGCAGATCCGGAATCATGGCTATTTCGGTGACTTAGGTTTTATCATATTATTTGTATGCATTTTACCGTTGTATTCTATTAATTTAGGTGTTGTGAGTTTGTTCACAGATTCACTCTTTACGTTTTTAGCGATGTTTGTATTGATTTTCTCTATTGATTTCAATGAATTAATATCGTTTTATTTTTGTCAAAAAAATTTATCGAAAGGATATTAACTGTGCAATTAAAAAGTCCAATTAAAATTAGAGTAGCATATATATGAAAATGTGCAATGTTTGTCGTTGATTGTAGGTGTTTGTTGTGAATGCAATCTTATTTTTCTTTTCTTCTTCAATTTAAAAAATCGAGTCATCGATCTGCCACCTTAATTCAAGGATCAAACATAGTTTAATTATTTGCTTAATCAAATGGTAATGGTTTTAAGAACAAAAGGAATAAATGTTTCAATCAATTCAATGATTTTGCATAGAATCATGATTTTAATTAGCACAGCCCGCAATTTAATTATTTGGGTTCCTGTCGTTTGCAGTTGGTTTGAGTAGAAAGCCAAGTTACCTAAGATCCCTTGAAAGTGACCCAAAAAATAAGTACCTCAATTCAAGAACCATTTGAAAATTAGTTGTATATGAGCTTTTTTTTAGGGATTGTTTATAATAATCAGATCTTAGCGTGAATGAAAACGACTTCATAATAATATATTGGCTAAATTGTATTTTTGGTCCCTTAACTATTTAGGTAGTATCGGTTTGGTTCCCTAACTAAAATTTGATTTATTTTGGTCCTTTAACTTCTCTTTGTTACACATTTTGGTCCTTTTCGTTAGTTTTAAATCAAAAACGTTAGGTTTTCTTCATCTTCTTGTCCTCTTTTTCATCTTCATATCATCTCGATCAACATTCAACAACAAGAATCCCAAAAAAATTCCAGAAGAAAATGAAGAAAACCTAACGTTTTTGAATTAAAACTAACGGAAAAGTCCAAAATATATAATGGAGAGAAGTTAAAGGACCAAAATAAATCAAATTTTAGTTAGGGGACCAAACCGATACTAATTAAATAATTAAGGGACCAAAAAGATAATTTAGCCTAATATATTTCCGTCAAGGTTCATGTTCTTTGCATTCCAATTTCAATGGGATACAACTTTAAGGAGACCAGGATTAGATTTGTTTGGCCCAGGGAGCATTTCATCAACGAAGTGGATATTGAGTCACTACCAACATGCGGAACATAGCATAGACACGCCCTAGAGAACTACTAAGGACCGCCGTAAAGATCGGGACCATCTAACATAAATCATATACCAATCTGTATACATTTGTCCAAGGAGACCATTGTCCCAGCTAGGACTTTGCGGCTTAAAACATAAAACCTTAATCCACCCACTATAAAGGTTGCACGGTCTGCATATAACGTATGCAGACCGTTCATATGCAACCTCTCCATGCTTGCAACACATTTGTACATTGAATAAATTTATCCATGAACAACATACTTGATGCACCGATTAGTTAATATTTTGTCATGTAACCAAGTGTTTTTGGTCCAAACTGTGTTTGCTATGCATAACTTGGTTGCTTCTAGGGTGTAAAAGAAGAAGAGTATGATTAGAAACCAATGTGACACCATTCAATAACTAGTCATTTGAGAAGGTTTGACACCGACTTTCATTGGCCATAGCTCAGACCATACAAACCCCCGCCCGATCTAGTCCATTTTCACCCTTAATTTGGGTGAAATCACCCATTAGAGGAGAAAGAAGACAATTATGGATATGTTGTTGGACGTAGACAGTGAGCCTCCTAAACACAGTGGACGGGGCAAGGGATATAAGTACGGAGCACGTGTTTGAGGCGATAATTCTGACTACGCCCAGGTTCATACCTATATTTTTTTTTCCACTAGTCATGTTTTCTTTTTAAAAGATCTCAATATAAAATTTATTTTTAGACTTTAAACATGTTAGACCGACGTTATTATTTGATGATACACAATCATATAATTTTTTTTTTGAAAAAAGGTTTAAATATGTTTTTTGTCCCTATAAATATACAATTTTTTTGTTTTAGTTCCCTTAAAATTTTCCTTCGAATTTTAGTCTCCGAATTGTTTTCATCACCACTTTTAGTCCATATTTTTAAGTCGACTCATGTGTAATCTTTATATTTTTGTAGAATAATATAATAATCTCACAATTTTTTTTTTAATAAAACATGAATTAAATATGACTTTTTATGTTTTTGGCGCTTAAAAATTCATATTTAATTCATATAATAATAAAAAACATATAAAATATTATTAAATAAATAAAAATTTTTATATAAAAAAGAACTTGAAGCTACTTTGTGCTCACTATTGATAGCTCAATTGATTTGAGGAGTTCAAGATCTAACGTTTAAGTTATGACAAGGAAATATGATAACATACTAAAATTTGTCATTAAAAAATATTAAAAGTGGTAATGTGATCGTAAAAATATTAATAAAAAATACAATAATTTATTTGTATCAAAATATATATTTTTTTTATAGTTTGAAAGAAAGAAAAAAGGGAAAAAAGAGTAGTAATTTGATTGTCGAGTCAAATTGCTTAGTGCTGACCCACCAAGCAGAATGCTACCACTCATATGAACTTTCCTTTTGCAATCAAAGCCCAATTGATTTTGGGCCCACCTCCAAATCCTATTTGTCTCGTTGACCATATAAATTAGGTTTATGTCAGAATCCGCTTTTTACCCAACTGATTTCACTCATTGTTAAAGTAAATGTCCAATATACTTCTGCTTGCGTGAGTTAACTCACGCTGGGTTATCAGTGTGTTTTTTTTTTACATGAAACCAGAATCAGTAAAGCTGCACAAAATTAACTTTCCCCCATAACTGCTTGATCCAATTGCACCTTTCCAATCTAAGAGATTAGCCACTGCAAGCTGTTCTTTCTGACTACTCAACTCAATTTCCACGCAATCAACAGTACCAGTATTTTGCTGATTCAATTGCAAAAATCACCACACAATTATTTTGATTTAATTAATTAATTGATCTCCCAAGGAATGTATCATCCGAAATTGCTTACCCCTCCGTATTTCACTTTAGAGATTAATACCACTCTGTTTGATTTTTAACGGTGATATGAAGAACTTGATTGGGGAAGCTTCTTGTGGGATATGTCAAGAGAGCTTTAGCACTAGCATCTATCAAAAGAACTAGTCAATCAATATTTTGGTTTTTAGATTACTGAAAGTCCGACAATTTAATCATCTAATTTTCGAAATATCAAATTAGTTAATGAAATTGAAGGTTGTCGATCAATAGAGATGGAAATAGGTCAAACAAGCCTACAGAGTCATACGATAGGTCAGACCACACAAAACTCTTTTTTTAGTTAGAGAAGACTTAGACTTTTTTAGAAGTCAGTTTAACTAAAAAGATCACATCACATGCCATATAAAAAACCTCTTAGACATTTCAAACCGGCATACTTAAGTAAATGTGAATAATATTGTTTATTACTAATATTCATTTTATTATATTTTTTCTTTGAATTAAATTATAAACTTATTATCCTTTTCAGTAATTTAAGCTTTTATTAGTATAGATTATTATTTTTGCATATTTAAATGTATTATTATAAACGATAATTAAAATATGATATAATATATAGTCAAATTTTCTAAATAATCGTGTTAAATATCAAATGGTTAAATATGTTTTTAGTCCCTATAAATATGTCAACTTTTCAATTTAGTCCCTCTAAAAAATTTCTTCAACTTTTAGTCCTTAAATTTTTTTCCATCTTCACTTTTGTCCCTATTTTAATGTAAACTCATATGTAGAATTCATATTTTGAATAAAATTTTGCAGAAAAGTTCATAATATTATAAGAATCTCTCCCAAATTTTTTTTTTCTTTAACAAAATATGAATTTAATATAAATTTTTATATTTTTTACGCTTAAAAATTCATATTTAATTTGTGTTTTGTTAAAAAATTCTAATTATTTTTTTGGAATTTTTTTATAATATTTTACACATTTCTTCACAATTTCATTAAAATACACCAAAACAAACTTATAAATATGGACCAAAAGTAGTGATTGAAAATTTTATAAGGACAAAAAGTTAAAGGAAAATTTTAGAGTGACTAAAACGAAAAAATTGTATATTTATAGGGACCAAAAACATATTTAACCCTTAAATTGAAGTTTAATCACATTGATCTATTAGTTCGCTAGTTTATTCAAACTCAAATTACATTATTTATTTAAACATGTTCATATCAAATAGGTTTATAAATAAACTAGTAGGTCATACCAGACTTTTAGAAGGCCAAAATCAGGCCTTAAAGATAAGCCTATGACAGGTCGCATGCCATATTTAAACCTTAAAATTTTTGAGAGATCAAATTTAAACTTTGTAAAGCCTAACTCAACCTAACTTATTTCCACCCTATCATACAACTTAATATCGTATATCATTCAATTACAAAAACTATGATTTATTTGAGTCTTCTAATAAAGTTCGGCATAAGCCCTAAACAATTTTCTAAAAACATGCACCACTTAGAGTAGGAGGCCATCATTACAATACAAATAAATGGCCACAACACAACACTATAGGAGTGTGAGTCCAAGTGCATGTGTCCCCCTCTCTTATCACTCTCCACATAACATGACAACAAAGAATTTCCTGGCCCTACCTTAATTTTTAGATTGGTGGATTGTATTCTAAGATTCAGCTTTTTTTTGGCATCTTAGTGGGTATATTGAGTATCCAAAGTCTTTCGGACTCACTATCACACTACCATTGGTTCGGATGCTTAAAATTTAAAACTCTTAGTCCCTCTCAAGAAAAAAAATGCAATTGCAATAGCCTTCATTTGAGATAGTCTTATTTGAAACATATCAGACATTAAATATATGTATAATTTTAAACTCGAATATTAGTTTATTACGTTGTAAAAAGTTAGTTCCTTCTACTATACTCAAATACCATGATCAATGCAATCATGTTCTACTAATTGAACACTCTTAGGTTTTTTTTTTTCTTAACAAGTGAGTCACATTCATTAGGTTTTTTTTTTCTTCATGTGATGTTAATGTCAGAAAGAAAATCTGCAATTCATGGCCTTTGTTTTGGGACCATGCTCAATTAGGATCAGCAACCATTGGCTATTTTCAGGAGAAGACCAAACATGAGACTAAGATGGCTTTCAGTTTCAGGTGTTTTAGGGAAAGCATCCTAAAAGAGGCCCCACAAAAACAATTTTGGTTACAAAAGGTGGGGGGTCATTTGCATCAGATTTTTCCCCAATTGTGCCAAATCAAAAGAATTCCCTAGCAACACACATGCTTAGTTATTAAGATCAATATTTGTTTGTTATGGATGCACACATTTTTTCTTTTAAATAGTATACCAGCAAAACACACATTAATTATTGTGAAGTAGATAATTACATATTCGAACTTACGTCCTAATATATCAAATGTCTTTTTTACCCGCAATAGTTTACCATACAAACTATGCTAATGGAACCATACTATTATATGATTATTATTATTGGAAATAAAGAGAGACACTTTTATAAATAAGATTTGGCAAGCGTGTGTGTGAATTAAATAAAATCTTCAGTTGATTTTTGGTCTGGAAAAAGGCATCTAAGAGAAGTAGCTAGAAGAGAGCCTTTTCAAACCAGTTGCTTTTGCACCAACAATTGTAGTTTTAGAATTTGGCTTTTGTATCAGACTCACATTAACTACAGTGAATTACAGTTAGCATAACTTAATTTTGATCTTTCGCATCAAGGAACTTCACATGATTAAAGCAAGCATATAAAAGGAGCCTTTTTCTCCCACCATGATGTGATTACACACACAAAGAGAGAGGGAGAATTTTACTGAAAAATAAAGGGAAATAAAAATCATCAATCTCCTTTAAAAAAATCATCAAACTAAAATCAGAGAGCAAGAGTTGTCAAATGATCTGATTATTCTACAAAATAAATGGATCAATATAATTGGTCTATTTATTATTAGACTACACATTAATGAGCATAATTCAACTAGGCCAACCTACTGGGTTTATGGACTAGTCTCACCCGTTTTATTTTTAGTTTTAGGTTTATTTCCTATCTTTTTATTATGTCATCACTTTGAAATATTAGTTTTGGGTTTATCAATTTGCTCATATATAAGTGGATATAAGTGTAAATAATTTTTACATTAATATTAATTAAGAATTAAACTCCAGTTTTATTTTTTTGATTAAATCAAATTAATGATTTATAAACTTTAATTTTAATTTTTTTAGTAAAATATATCCTTTTTTTTATTAAGTTTACATATTTAAATATATTTTTTTAATAATTTTAAAATTAAATGAAAATTTATAAAGAAAATTTTATATGGGCTAGCTAAGCCACTTAATTTTTATATGGGTTAGGGTAAAAAACGCCAGCTGTATTTAGACTAACTTTTTTCAGTCTCGATCCATCCAAAATTGTGGACTAAATAGACTGTTCCATTAGACCTAACTCATTTTTTTACATCTCCAAAGACAGTCAAGAATGTGTAAGGAAATTTAAAGCCTAAGACTATGTTAATTATACCATGCAGAGAAGTTTAAACTATACAGGAATTTAAAGTCTAAGACTAAGTCAATTCGATTATGCTGAGAAGTTAATTCTACTAAATCGTTAGAAATAAAAAAAATATTAAATGAGAGAAGTATATATTTTAACATAAGAGAAAATGACCGATGAAAATCTAATTCAAGCCTCTCTCATGAGATAATATTTAGTGTAATTCTTTCTAATCTATTTTGTATAAAAAGGAAATATAGTGTATATTTTAACATAAGTAAGAAGAGTAATAACATCATTTAAACATCTCTTAGAAAAAGATAATGCAATTTACTCCAAACATAATTTGTACATGATACAACAGTAACTTCAATTGTGCACTATATAACTGGTATTGAGTATTATCAACATAGTATTTTATGTAATACACCTTACATGGTTGTTTAAACAAAGAAACAAACATAAAAACCAATACAGTGTTGCAACTTTTTTAAACATTTTTTACATAAGTCCGTCCGTAAGTGTACAATTTTATTGCGCAGTAAAAAAAATAACGATCTTATAGGAACTCGGGAGTACCAAAAGTATTTTTTTAAGTGTTTATCTAGAAAAGATTGTTTGTTTGAAGGGTTGATTATTTTGTTTTAGAAAATAGGGTTAAATATGTTTTTGGTCCCTACAAATATACTAACTTTTTATTTTAGTTTATCTAAAATTTTCCTTCCACTTTCAGTCGTTATAAATTTTTTAATCATTACGTTTGGTCCTTATTTTTAAATTAATTTTTGTATTTTTTTAATGAAATTATGTAGAAATGTGTAGAATATGGTAAAATATTTACCCAAAAAAAAATAGATTTTTTTTAACAAAACACAAATTAAATATGAATTTTTAACCATCAAAAGTATAAAAATTCATATTAAATTCATGTTTTGTTAAAAAAAATTAATTTTTTGGGAGAAATTCTTATAACATTATGAATTCTTCTGCAAAATTTTATTCAAAAATATGAATTCTACATATGAGTTTACTTTAAAGAAGGGACCAAAATTAAAGATAATTTTTTTTAGGCATTAAAAGTTGAAGAAATTTTTTAGACAGACTAAAATAAAAAATTGACATATTTATAAAGACGAAAAACATATTTAACTCTAAAAAACATGCATATGATAAAGGAGCTTTCATATCATTGAATTTCACCACAACAGACCAAATCTCAATCCCTTCTAATGATATGTAATTTCAAAGTCTAAAGGTAACGAAATTTTAAAGCAACTAATGTCCTCTTTCAAAAATGCAAAAGTGTATTCTAAACCAATATAGCTCCATATTCTCAAAGTTGATATATTGCTAGAATCCATTAAGTTTTTTTAACATATATGAGCTCAAGAGCTTTATTAAACCATTGTCAAATTTCAAAGTCGTTGTCCAATCTTATATTTCCAACATGAACCTCCACCTTTTGGTACATAGGTAAGGTTGATGTCTAATATATTTTAAATCATGATGTTATGATGATCCAATTCCTATATGTTGATATCAATTTCAACATGTGTTACCTCGTCGATATCATAGGTTTTGAATAATTTATAATTATATGATTGTTTGATCTTGTAATGTGTATATAGATTGTCATCTTGACTTAACAAAGTTGAAACAATCATATCCAAAATTAAACTTAAAAATAACAAGATTGAATTAAGTTCTTTAGGTCCATAATAAATGAAAGAATTGAAATTATACAAGTTTATCATTGAATTACTTTCCATAATTCTAAAACAACAAATAAACTACTCTTTCATCAAATGATGAATTTAAATAAAAGTATAAAATATGTAGGTGATAATAGATATCTGATACGTATCAGATACCAATACATATGGATCCCATTTTGTGAGTATTCACTTCATAAAGAGGGGGGCGTGTGATAATTGTGCATGCAATGATGATTCCAAATAATTGATTTGACAATACAAAGTGAGTAACATGTGAAAGATGCGATGCAGACATTTGAGCTGACCTTTCAAGGGAAGGCAGGAAATGTAGAAGAAGAAATAAATATGATTGATGAATGAAGTTCCTCTCTTCCTTTCACACTCTCTTGTCTTGTGTTGTTAGCTTAGCTTCCCTCCAAAATCATGGACACAGTCAGAGTCACAATGCATGCCACTCTCAGTAACTGTCTACCATTTGCATTTCAATCTCAAAACGGTTAATTCGTATTATCAAGTACCATCAGGGGCCTGTCTTCTAATACCTCATCATATAGACATAAACCTATCAGTCACTGCACGTGTCGGTTATCTATTTTATCTCCTATTTAGGACTTTTTTTCTTCAAAAAAGTAGTAATTATGTACTTACGGTGTTACTCTCAAGAAATACTATACAAATATTGTAGTACAGTAGTTAGTTATGTCGTACGGACATGAATATCAGACATGACAGAATACTGACACGTCAATACTGTTAATAATTTTAAAAAAAAACATAATTCAATGTAATTATAAGTGTTTGTACACGTCTAATCCAATGCATGTCTGTACTTCATAAATAATGAGTTATCCAAGCATTATCCGTGTAGAGATCAGTAACTTATTTAACTGACTCATTAATTCTTTCTCTGATAACATATTTATAAAGTTTTATATTTTGCTACTACTTATTTCTGCTACATACTATAGTACTGTTTTGTTCATTAAAAAAAAATTAATACTATAGTATAGTACTATTTGTAGGAGTGCAAGCATTTATACGTTTTATGGACTCGGCATGCAAGACACTGACTTGCACGTGTTGGACCCGCGAACAGGGCTTTGCTTCGGTGTAACCAACTTTCAAATCCGAAACATAAATAGATTGAGGACAAAACGGAGATAATTAATACGTTTTCAGTTTGAAATTAATGGATATTTTCATGTGTAATTTACATATGAAATAGTACCGTGTAATTTCTTCCTTAAAAAAAAAAAGTACAGTGTAATTTCTCAAAGGAAAAATACATAAAAATATAAATTACACTTTAGTCTCTTTAGTATAAATTATTACAGATGAGATAATTCATTCTCATATGACATTAATAGATTAAGAAAATAAATAGTAAGTATGTTATAAGAGGTATGTAGAGGAAGAGATTTATTTATTAAGGAGATATATAGAAGAGTAAATTAATCATGGAAAAAAAAGAACTATATGTAAGAACTTTTTTTTTACTTTCAAAAAATAAAAAATAATCTGAGCCCAACCAAAAACTTTTCTTGTAAACAGGGGCGACCCACATTGGACCTATAGTGTGGTCACTTGCACCCCACGCTATCCAATTTGAGCAAAGTGGAAAAAAAAATCCCCTTGAATAAATGGCACACACACAACAAAATTAATTTCTAATTTCTCTACAAATATGGTACATGTGGGTTTTGAATCCGTGTTTTCAAGTATTAACTTAGATAAATAAAATAATTTAATTTTCATGCACGGTTTTATCGTGTAATAAAAATCATCAATCCTACGAGGACTAGTGTTGTTTGCCAATTATATTCTCTAAGATGACTAGCTAAAAAATTGAAAATTGGAGATTGATTGTTGATATTAGGCTCATCAATTATGAGTAATTTTTCAGCAATCTGCAAGCATATGGAGAACCATTCTATTAGAGTAGATTAGGTCCATATCGAAGAAGATGCAAACAACAGTACAAATCCATTGTTGTGTTTGGTAAGGAGGTTCTTGACAAATAGACTGATACATACATGTGCATATCATGAAGAAAAGAAGAACAAAAACTAGTATTAGGGTTTCTCTCGGATGGTATGATACCATGTGATGTGCCTCTTTTCAAAATTCCATTTTGGGTGCAAGTGCACAATGCTCCTGCAGGTTTTATGTTAACATTGCAAATTCCATAGGTGAATTCTTGGGAGTAAGATGCAAAACAATAACTCAAATTTATGGAAACTTTACATGCGAATAAGGGTAATAATACTTGATGTTCCTATTCCATTGAAGAGAACAAAACAAAATCAAGAAACTTAAAGGAGGTTCAATTGAAGTACGAGATACCGAAGACTTCTTGTTAATTATCCTTGTGGCATGTTGGGTCACGCATTAGGTTTTTCTGACAAGCTTTTCTCAATGGAGTTTGACAACGGTTCTTTTTTGACAGTAAGATTTCACTTTAGCTTTGATTGACTCAACATAGTGGTTTTCATACATCGATCCACCATTATTATAATTAAGTAGTGTTATGGACAGTGATCTCTCTAAAAATAAAAGTAGTATTATGGATACGCTCCTTTTAAATGACCATTATATTCCAGTTCGTTAGACATTATGTTTTTGAAAAAAAACCAACATGACTTGGTGCCCCTAAATCAGTTTGTAACTAGGAACACAAGACTACTTTAAATTCGAGTAATCATGAAAAATGTACATCATAACAATCTCGATCTTGCTATAGTTGAGCTAGACCTAAGAGATAAAAAAAAACACACGGTTTAAGATGTATCAAAAGAGAAAAGAAAAATTCATACAAAAGGTGAAGATTTTTTATTTTTATTTTTATTTTTGTGGTTGCAACCCCAAACCTTGTATATATTATGCATTGTCTCTATCAACTAAATTAAGCTCACGAGGACCGAAAAAGTGAAGATTTGATTTAACATGATTAAATTTTACTACGAATGAGCCGAAATCAT
>Ga0099826_10001824_pt1 | contig 13239 bp, 7 predicted proteins | sample Mtrugardesep15_FD_76830 | JGI IMG/M metagenome (GOLD analysis project Ga0099826, IMG submission 76830) | Root nodule microbial communities of legume samples collected from California, USA - M. trunc garden sep15 | ecosystem: Host-associated > Plants > Roots > Nodule | place: USA: California... | reverse complement strand
GATAGGTGATGGCCTGACAATGTGTTTATAAGTGGGGGCAATCCTCACCTCACAAGCCGGTTTTGTGGGGTTGTGTTAGGCCCAACCACCATTTCTAAGAGTGTCATCGTTATTTCGTCAAATTCACTGTGATTGAAGTTATTGTATGAAGGTTTTCATTAAAAGTATTGCTTTTCACCTTAGAAGAGTTCTGCATAGAATAAGAGTTACACTTTCACTATCCATCAACTATAGTGACAGTAGTGAATAACATAACTCTAATTAAACAAATTTAACTCTAATAATAGTTTCCATGAAAATTTGTTACAATAGATAAAAGATTAACCATACCACAACAGTATGTTAAAGTAGCAACCATCACGAGTTTTATTGTTAGATGTTAAGTAATTTGAACTATCAACTAACAATGTGGTATATGAATTGTTGTTTTTAAACTTGTATACTTGACTTTGATAACATTCTGAGGTGTAACGCAAATAGTAAAAAGCATTCAGAGTTGCTACAATGAAAGTAAAAACAACCACACATTATTAACCAATATGTTGCACTATGTCAACAATTCTACTCAACAATTCTACTCTTGCAAGCAAGTTTTGGAGCCGGTTTTTAGTTTGAATCTCTTTTCTTAAAACAAAGGTTGGGTGTAATGCCATCATAACAGACTTGTTTGATGGTGTGAGAATTTGACAACAATATACAAATCTGCATTTATGAGACTTTGATGGTGTGAGACTTCGTATGCTCATTATTAGAAAAAGTTTTTGCCAAGTGCAACAATATGAATTATAGAATGAAGTGTACTATGTTCTTTGAAAATGTTTAATTGATCACTTTCTTGTGCAATGAAGAGTACTATCCCGTTTCATAGTTCACTGGTATTTTTTAATGAAGTATGTTAAACCTAATAACTGTTTATAGTGCATGCGTAACCTGTTGACCAGCGTCAGTACACTAAGATAAAGTCTCATTGTCTTCAACAAAATTCTTTTGTACTCTATAGCTATGGTAGATTTTGATCAAGAAAATGTCGAGCTTTGGAAAGACTTAGTTAAAACAAAAGACGGAATAGATCATTTAGCTCAATACAGCTCAGCTGTTGGAAGGCGAGTTCTTATTCAACGCTGTTTCATGTATTTGGCATGATTTAAAATCAAGTGATTATGGTTAATATTTTCAAAAGCTACTTGTCTTTGTCCATTCCGGTTTCCAAGTGCACCGGGGGATTTGCTTTGTCCTATTTATGGTGAAGGAGAACTAACACAAGCCTTTTGTTGTCGTGCTTCTGTCAAAGGTTGCATTTATTTAAGTTTTAAAGGATTTATGCGGCCGTTTCTTAAAATTTCTAAATACCTTAATTTCATTATCTGGAAATATTGCAAATTGTTGTTTTGTTGAACTTATATGCTTATTTATGTCTTAAACTTTTGTGAATCTGGTTCGCCGAATGCCGGTTATTTCTCTGCTTATGGTCTTTGATATGTTTATACTAATATAATACTTCCCTAATTTGTTTCTAGAGGGAGTGACACTTGACAAAACAGCATAGAGTAGCATTTAATTTTAATCATCATCCCTGCGAAGGCACACCTATTCATTGCCAATAGGGGCGGGAATAGGTAAGAGACCATCCGGTAGGGGTCTGCAACCTACGATACATCAGACCTTTGACCAAGTTTTTTCTTAAATAGATAAGCCTAAGATTCTATTAGAAGTTTTTTTAATTAAAACGGTCAAACTAAAGGTCATACAAAAAAAAAAAGCTTCTAGGCCTATTATGACGACATATTTAAGTAAATATAAATAATATTTTTTATTTTTCATAGTATTATTATTATAATGAATTCTGTACTTTGGATTAAATTATAATTTTATTAAATAATTTAAGTGTATAGAGTAGCCGAATTATAATTTTATTAAATTATTTTGTCTGATTTAACCGTTTTGAGACGAAAGCTACTCGTAGTTGACAGATGTTTGATTTTCTGGTATAGTTTGTAGACACATTTTGACTGTTGTTAGGGTGACTAACCTTCTTACTTTACCATCACATTATATTTTAAAAAGTTGGAGCCGAAATGCTAAAAGTGGCGTGATATTGGATGAACGAACTACTGATTTGTCACATGATGCTCTGGATTCTCTAAGTATCCGATACAATAATCTTTGCCATGAGGCCCTTAAGTATGTTGATGAGGGAGTGAATATCCGATGAGTGCCCTTGTACAATAATCTTTGGCATACTCGTTTGTTCATCAACTACAAGTTGTGATGGAAGAAGATTTCAATTGAGATATGAATATCCGATGAGTGCACTAATTGCCAGCATCTGTCCACATGAGATAGTTGAAGTCAGGAGCTGTACCTGTACGGTAGTTGGAGTTCAATGGCATCGATATGAGTAGTGTGCCAGATTCCCGCGAAGCGGTTTTTGTAGACAAATCTGTCGCTTAAGTTAAAAAACCAATTGATGAAGTTCTTCAACCGTGTACAGCAACACTTGGTTGATAATGAGGATGGACAGATTTCGTAGGATGATACGGAGAGTTCATTTGTTAGTTTCTTTGACAAAACTTAGTTGCCGCCAAAGATAAAAGAGTATTTACCCTTTCCTAGTGAGAATTGGTTTACTTTATATTCTTTGTTTGTTCCATTTCATGTTTATGCTAGTGTATTAGTCTTGAGATGATTGCATAATTTCATAGACCATTGTTGACTTGATTTATAGATGATAATAATTTGTTATCAAAGAGTTACTAATGTTCTAATATAGTAGTTTCTGCAATACCATGTTACTATTAGCACTAGTCATTTGGCATGCTGTCAAAATTTGTGACTTCTAGCTTGGTATTTTATCCCTGTAACTTTTTCTGTTGTCATTTTAGAAGTGAGAAAGTAAGAGTGGGATTTTTTATCTGTGGGTTGAAAATCATAATCAAATCACCAAGAAGACGTGATTTTACACAAATGCGAAGTGATAATATAAGTGGCTCTTTTGGACACCTTTGATATTTTCTCCCCGGTAATTGGTGAATTGATGCTTGACTAGTTTTTCAATTCTATTAGTTGTCTCCTTCCTCCTAAAGCTGTTGCTTTTTATACCCTAAGTGAAATTTGATGATTAGATACAATGTTTGAAATGTTGAGATGTTTGGCAGTGGCTCAGTTTGTATACTCTGGTGTGGTTTGTATATATTTTCCTTTCGAAAGTTAGATTGATCACCTTGTTGAAGATTACTGTTTGTTTCATCTTTCATTGAAATTTGGTATCTTTTGAATGAAGAATGTTATGCCTAACTCTTCATGTGCATGCATTGTTTCATCTTTCATTGGTATTTTTTGAATAAAGTATTTATGTCTAACTGTTTATAGTGCATGCATAGCTTGTTGACCGGCGTCAGTACACTAAGGTAAAGCCTCTTTGTCTTCGACAGGATTCTTTTGTGTGCTATAGCCATGGTAGATTTTGATCAACAAAATGACGAGGTTGTAAAGACTTGCTTAATACAAAAGACGGAATAGATCGTTTAGCTCAATGCAGCTCATACGTTGGAGAGTGAGATCAAATGCACGTGTTACATTTGCCTCAACTTTTTATTCAAGGGATCTCGATTGATGTTTTTCAAAAGATAGAGGCTTTACTTTGTCCTATTTATGGTGAAGGAGAACTACGACAAGCTTTTTGTCGTTGTGCTGCTATCAAAGGTTGCATTTATGTAAAGTTTTATAGGATTTGTGAGTCTTATCTGTTTCGGAAAATTTCTAAATACCTTAATTTCATTCTCTTTCAATCTTGCATATTATTTGTTCTATATACTTCTATCAAGAAAAGAAAACATGGCTCAGCAATCCTGCTGTCATGGAATTTTCCATGCTTGGCATATCAGATCAATCTTTCTGAAAGTCAGGGGTGTAGTTATAGTCGAAGTGATTATGAAGTTCAAGTGTTGCTAGATTGATATGTTCAATTAGTGAAGCCGTTGTCTTTGTGTTGATTGTTGTCATCGTAGCAATATATTTTTCGGTTAAGAACTCAAGATGAAACCAATTCGTCCCCGATCTTTTCATATCAGTGTTTGGTCTTGTTTGATAAGTTATTATTTATTGGCCGACGAAATGACATCATTAACTATTTCCTTGCTTACATATTTTTTTAGAATACTTTTTGTTGTTTTGTTAAACGGACGTGTCTATTTACATCTTAAACTTTTGTGAATCAGGTTCTCAGAAGGCCGGTTATTTACCTGCTTATCCATTCCTGAACCCATCCTTCACGATTCCACCATCGTCGACACCGTCTTCGTTTCCTTAAGATATTTCTACTGAAAGGCTGCTGATGTTGAGTCAGAGAGATATTAAAGGAATGTTGGCGAAGGGAATATGTTGAGTCAGGAGTTTCATACAGCCAGATGTAAGACAGATTTAATCTCTGCATTTTGTTAAGCAGGGATATATTAAACAAGAGAAAGGCATCGACAAATGTTAATTTTTTTTAGCGGAATGAAATGAAAGGTCAATGGTATTAACATTTTAGAACATAAAGGACCAACTTAAGGGGAAAAAAGACAAAGGATTAATCCGTTAATCCGAAGTCTCTTACTGCACACTAAAAACTGTAGCTCCTTACTGTAATTTCATGCTTTGTTAATACTGTAAGTATTTTATTAAGGACATATAGGGATCAAATGATCCCACTCTTATCTCAATTTTTTATCACCTGCAAGAAAGAAGCCTATGTATCTTAGTCTCTTTCATTGGAAGGAAAGCTTCAATGAATATTTTATTGTTTCTAGCTTTGAGATGTTGAAGAAAACTAAATGATTTTAAACACTTGAAATTGAAGAGAAATAATGAAACATTTCAAATAAATGTGTGAAGGAGTGAATAGGAGAAACAATTGAGAACAGGTGGGTGATATGTGAGAACAAGTGAGTGTCTAATAAAGTCCCACATCGACCAATTCATAAACTAAACTATGCAGCTCATATATAAAAAGAAAGGACCACTTCATCCTATAACCACGGAGCCGTGTGATGATCACATAGCGAACTATTCTTTCGCCTTTTACTAAAGAATACCGTGTGAGCGTCACAACTAGCGGCATACGCTAGTTTTTGGAAGAGTCCTCTTCATTGAGGACTCTGCAATTTTAGTTCAATATTTTTTAGGTCAGAAATCATCTATTAAGGTGAATAAGTTAAACCTAGCCCAATTAGTGTTTAGAATTCTTCTTTTAATGAGAATAATTTAAACTTAGACCGGATGTAATTTTCATCAAATGGGCAATGCTTGTAGAATTATTTTTGTATTCTAATCTTGCTCTTTGTAAGCAAATTTATTTTAATATCCAATTAAATGTAAAATTAGATTTGAAAGAATTAATTGTTTAAGTGAGAATAGATCATATGACTTTAGACTAACCTCTATTTGACTTTAGACGAAGTTTTCTTTTTAAATAGAGAAGTCTAAGAATTTATTAAAATTTTGTTTAGTTAAAAAGACCAAACTAGTCACACAAAAAATCTTTTAGGCTTATTAGGATGGTATACTTAAATAAATATAAGTATGTTTTTATTTTTATTATTTATTATATTGACTTTTGTACTTTAGATTAAATTATTTTTTAAAGCTATTTAAGCTTATTAGTTTACACTAATTTTTTTACATATTTAAACGTATTGATACAAAATAGAATTAAAAAATATTAATAATAAGTATTCATTTATCATCATTCTCTACAAACACTCAAGATTTTTTATTGAAACAAAATCTATTTTTTCCTCTACTCTCATCCCCAAAGTCTTCCCCTCTTCTCCAAGTTTTCAAACAAATCCTTAGTGTCCTACTGTATTAGATACTCTGAGTTTGTTTGATTACAAATTTAAAAACTTGTTACATGCAAACGAACTGAAATACGTTACTTATCACGTAAAGGGCAATCTCGTACTGTAAAAGTACTATCGTGGCAAATATCAAGTATTTATCAAACCATCGGTGTATGTAGGATTATTACCTAGTAATCGTAGGATATTGGTTTTGCAACATCTGGTTACTATTGGTTTTGAACATGAATTTTAATCTCAGTCAGTCAGACATAGCAACGCCAACCATTATTTTAAGACATTATTTTCAAATATTATTGGTAAGACCTATGTTTTGAAAAAATGTTGACAATTAATCCAAGTCCAACTTCAATGAAAATCATTCATGTGTATTCAACTAACTATAAAACATAGTTATAGTCTTGTAGATAGTTAGTACATATGACTGATTATCATTGTCGCAAGGGTTAATTATCCATATTTTTTCAAAAGCAATCTAGAATTTTCCAATACGATTATATTGAAAAAACAGATAAACCTAACGAAAATAAGTCACCGCCTTTTTCACATTATTATTTCTCTTTAATGACTCTACAAGAGACGGTCTTTTATTACATGCAATACAATACATGTCCCCAATTACATTTACCAACCTCCATCCACAAAAAAGATAACAGAAAATTAATACATAAATAAACTGATGCTACATGGGACGATAATAAGACCTTATCAAACAATTTTTAACTCAAGCTTTGGATAGCCAGCCCGAGCTTTGTGCCGTTCGAAGAGATCTTGGAGTGCTTCCACAAACTGACTATGTATCTTGGCAATCTAAAACCAGGTTCAAATAAGCTAGTATTTGTCAGCTGAACCATCAACATTTGCATATATTCATGACATATCAAGAATTTCCATCTAGAAACAGTTCCATGTTGGTTATCCTATTTACATTTTTGTAATAGTTCTTGATTATGAAAGTATATTGCATGTTACTTATCAAAGCTAAGAATAAGACACGTAAGTTTCTTATAGAACTACTCCAAACTATAACTACCATCGTGAAATCTAGTTAACGAGAAATAAAATTGAGAATCCTATTTAAACATAAAAATGCTTTAAGATTGTGCATATACCTCCTCCGTGGTTGGTTCTGGATTTTTCTCGAGCACAATTGGCCTACCCACCACCACATGCATTGGATGTCTGAACGGTACCGGGGACCTGAAAAAGGAGATGAGATGATTGTTTAACAAATATGAAATTAAAAGTTCTAGAGATGACCGAACTTTGATACTAACTATTGTTTAGGCTCTGGTTGTGCACAATAATTGACTACTCTACTCAAATAAACTATTCTGAACGAAATAAGTTTCTAAAAGTAAGAGCTTGCCAGTTACGATTAAAAGTGATAACTGGACGGAAAAGGCAGGCATCCTGAACAACATCAATTGAATCCAATTTCTCCAATTACATGTTTTAGCAAATAGTTTAAGCTTATTTCCAACAAAAACTGACCTATTTTAACTATTGTTTCTATATTAGGTGTCAATCCTTTTTTGTGATAATGTGTGTGTAGGTAGCATTTTGAATGTGGAAGGCATAGTTCAACAAGTTAAAGATCTTTTACTAAATTAATCCATCCGCTTCAATTCAATCAATTGTACAGGTTCAATTCAAGCAGAATGAGCATGGCAGGATGCAAATTGAAGCATAAAAGAATCACGCACCCGAAGATACCCCAAAAACATATTGGGGTGAACTTAATCGCCCTAGAGAAGTTCAGAAAGAACTGTCCACCTGGTTTCCACCACTTATAGATATCTGACTGTATCAAAGTTACACCAAAAAGGAAAGTTATCTTAAACTTATGAGCGCAAAGAAAATGAAGTTGGCAGATCCAAAAGTGACATGCAAGTAGATTTCATAATAGTTTCACTTTTGTAAATCTGACATGTGAAGTCAAAGTACAGGTGCACCAGTGTAAGGCTTCCACATGAATGTAAGATTAAGAGAAGAAATAAGTACCTGACCAAAGCAGAAAACAGGAACCAGGGGATGACCATTCTCCAATGCTATGCGGACAAAACCTCTTCTTGCCTTAAGGTAAGCTATCTATAAAGTAAAGTGTTCAAGTTATCCTGCTAACATCTATGAAACTAAATATATAATGAAATAAGAAGGTCATTCTTACTAGATGCAAGAAATAAAAGAAAATGGGCTGAATGGTTTCTGGTTATTGATCTTAAAACTCCAACTAAACAAAAGAACGGAATTCCTTTTCCTCCCATCTTAATTAAAAATAGATATGAAATATCATAGGAAAAAAATTAATATAATTGAAATTTTTTGTTTCTTTAATGGAGAGAGGAAGGATTATGTAAGCCGAATTCTCAATATAATTGAAATTCAAAACATGTGCAATTCACAAATGAGCCGAAGTGATTTAATAGCAAAACAAATTCCTGCACAAATGTACTATTGAACTTTGTATCAACAACAATCCTATATCTGGAGGAAATGAACCACTTTAATTTATTATCATAAGAAAATAAGTATCACAATGCTGGTCAAAGAAAGAAAAATCACACGAGCATTGAGTAAGATGAGGGCAAAAAGCAATGCACCTCAGAACCACGCTGCATGAGAAATGTCTCTTGAACTCCACCAGGTATTAAAATGCAACTATAACCAGCGGCTAACAGGGAGGTAAAATTTTTCCTTGTTGCTGGTGTAAGACCCAACCATGTCCATATGTGTCTTAAAAATGGTGTGTAGAACACCTATCATTCAAATGCGAAGAGAAAAACTTGTAAAGGAAATCTAAGTACTATTAGTAATCATTATTCATTAGTGCCTCAAGTAAAAGTTTTACCGCACTGCTAGCAAGAACTTTAACTTTTGGAATAGGCATGAAACCTGTGTTGTCAGCTAGTGCAATAACGCCAATTGGCAAAACTGAATGTGGTTCATAACCAAAAACTGCATATTTGTTCCACTGTTGTTACTATCAATGAGCAACTAACAAGAAGATACACCAAAAAGGTTTAACCAATGATTTATTAGTAATATAGGCCAAATTACAAATATAATAAAATCGAGTTTGAAACCTATTTCCAACAGAAAAATACCACAATAACTAGGAAAACTAGAGAAACTGAAGTAAAAGTTACTTTGATTTTGTAAAAAAACAATTATGGAAAACTATGAATTTCATGCGGCTAAAATAATGGGGAAATATAAGCTTATTGTAAATTGTACTAATTACATGTTATATAAGGAAAACTCCAGCAACTACGAAGGACCGAACAACATGTACAGTTAAAGCTCATAAATCTAGTTTCTGATTTGGACCAAGGTTAAGCAAGAATTAATTCAACACGGCAGCTATCAGTCATATTTGGGGTTTTCGCTAAAAGTAGTTATGCGGAAATGCCAATCCTAATTATTAAAATACAGAGTAAAAATTAGCGGCCAGCATTAAGTTGGTATACATCAACATAAAAGGAATCCAATTGAGCGACAAAAAAAACTACCAGAGTAAAAATCTCATGAACTTCAACTGATCCTCAGTGTCGGTTGTAGTGCTTATTTATTTATGTTTTTTAAAAAAGGTCTCATAAAGATTACATTAAACACTCAAGGAAGAAGAATGGATTATTATATTAAACACCCAAAAATGAGTACATAAAGAAGAAAAAGACACTTCTCTAGTCTACGGCTTCATAGAGAAGCTGAAGAGAAAAGAGGTAAGTAGTAACTAAGCTTGATGTTTATGCTTACAGATATTGTAATTACTAATTACTACATCAAGCATTACCGATCAGACTAAATTAGCACTTAAGCTTCATTTTCAGTTTAAATTCTAGTCAATAATCAAACTTTCCACAGTCTTCACTCTTCACCAACCTCCCATTCTAGGAAATGATTATCCAAATCTACATTTACTTAACTATGTTAATTTTCTCTCTAAACCAAAGCCTATAAACATAACTACTACATCAAAACAATGTTTTCGACTTCCTTTCTTTTCCCAATTTATCTTGTCATTTCAATAAAACAACATAATTCATGTAAAACAAAATAACAGAAACAACTCAATTATCATTTTTTAGGTACAAAGTACAAACCATAAGCACGATTAGGATCAAAGGCTTTTATATCCTCTACATGAAGCGTAATCGGAAAGTAACTACACGCATGCTTGCATATATACCTGAAAATGAAATATACCAAAACAAAAAACAAAAAATACACTTTTTACACATAGCAAAAAAAAGTAAAAAGCTCAAATTTCACGTCACGAAAAAGCAAATACACAATAAAAACGAAAATCTACCTAGATAATCTTCTACCAAACTTGCTCTTAGCGTCCACTGGAATCACCATGCAAATTAACAGAAAACCTAAAACCCTAACACACAAAAATTCAACAAAATTATAAAAAATAAAAAAAATCAATAATAATGATGAGAGAGAGAGAGAGAGAGAGAGAGAGAGAGAACGAACAAGAGATATTTGGAGAGAGGAAGGAAGAGTAAAGCGAAGAGGATTATTGCGATGTTGAAGTGAATAGATCCAAGCCATAATGATAATGCTAGAATTGAGCGAAAGGTGTTTGAAGAATCGCCGAACTCTTTTCTTCCGTTGAAGACTTTCTCCGTCGCCGTCGTCATTCTCCGATCTACAGAGAGTGTGCGACGGAAAACGGTGTCGTATTAGAGAAACACGCGAATGGCGAGGGAAATGGGAAGAGGGAATGATTTGTAATTCGCGGGAAGAATGAGGGGTAAAGGGGTCATTTGAAAGAAGAGAAGTGAGTTACGGCACGTGAGTGTGATAGTATTTTGGGAGTGATCGAGTGTAGTGAGCTGTTACGTGTACACGTGGCTGTTTGTGATTAGTTGATGCTGTTGTTTGGATTTGGGATCTAAATTCAATGCTAGTAACGTGGTTTGGGTGATTGATTGATTCAGTGAACTGACAGACACATAAGGCGTTGCCTTTACGTGCATCTAAGTACTATAACGTCATGCATTATGACATACTCCCTCCGGTCACATTTATAAGCAAAAACCAACTTTTTAGATTCATTGAATAATTAATGTATCTAGTCACATTTATAAACCATGTACATTAGTCATTCAATAAATCTAAAAAGTTACTTTTTGCTTATATATGTGACCGGAGGGAGTACATGACTGTCTTGTTTTGTTTAGAGCAAACAGATAGTCAAATACCCAATTTCACAAGCTGAAACTGTATGTATCTATTTTTTTTTTTACAAAAGAAAAGAAAGTGGAAAAAGAAAAACTAGCCGCGTAAGGAAGTTCCCAACGCGTCGGTCCTCGGGAGGTCAATTGGTAGGGGTGTAATTGTTCGGTTTGGATTGATATTTATCAAAAAAAATGTTTGAACTAATGAAATCTTTGTCGGTTCAGTTTGGTTTGGTTTTTACTGTTTTTCAGAAAAGAAATCAAACCAAACTAGTCAGTTCAATTTGGATCGATTCGGTTGATCAGTTTATTTGAAAATACAATTAAAAAATAATCCATATTTTCACAAATTTGTGTTTCATGCATACAACATACTTAAATATTTCATATAATTTTGTTTTCCATGTTCTTTGTTTTTCAAACTATTTTGTATAACTAACATAAAAAAACTAACAAGAGATGGACAGTCCAAGCGGCGGGTGAGGAATAATGGGTTAGGTGCGACTGGCAGCTAGTGTTCTTTTTTAGTAGAAACGGAATAGAGTGTGTGTGATGAGAAGAGATGATGATGGGAGAAAGTGAATGAATTAAGGATTATTTTATGTGACTTTAATTTTGAGCTTAATCATGAGTGTGTGTGAGGAGGGATAATATTACTAAAATAGGGAATGAGGTTAGTATCGGTTCAGTTCATCGGTTCTTTGGTTTCCAAAATTAAAAACTGAGAACCGAACCAAATTATACTGGTTTAGGTTGGTTCGGTTCCGTTTTGGACCATACCAAACAAGGTCGGATACTTTTTCGGTTTGGTTTGGTTTGAATTTTTGGTTTCATCGGTTTTGTCAGAACCACTTACACCCCTATCGACCAGAGGTGAAATGAATGAATAACTACATCCACATCTGAATGAATAACTACATCAGCTAGGAAGTCAGTACATTTATTTTCCTATATGAGAGTACGATGAAGAGAGAAGTTTCGATTAGCTAGTAAGTCCTTAATATCTTAAATTAAGACAACGTAAATGTGATATCGCGGAGTGTCACCTAAGATGAGATGATGGATAGAAGGGAGTTTGAATAGTAAACTAAATCATCAATACTCATTTTGATAGCCAGGAACAGGCCAAGGTAAATTGTTGTGAGCTATGTCAGAAAAATATCATTTGAGTTTGGGATGAAGCTTGAAAAGCCTGGGGACATGCACTATTGCAGAGGACACCACCATAACCAGCGCGGGTTGGAGTTCTGATGCAACTTCCATCAACGTTAAGAATGGAACAAGGGTGATTACTGCTCTTCCATTTAATTAGGCGATCTGAATGAGATGCAAAAATTGTCTCTTTCGAAGCCCGAACTGATTACATATGTTGAACTATGGATGTTGTTGCAATGACGAGTAAGAGACCGCGTTTCATTATCGAGGCACATTAGGTTTCGATGCCTCCAAATCCACCAAATACCGACAAGAAAGATAGTGGAACGAGAGCATGAAGTGGCAATTTTGATCCAATCATACACAGTAGTGGCAGAGAAAAAGTTTTCACCTGATAATCCATTTTTTTTGCCAAATGTTACTAGAAAACCGACAGTCACGAATACAATGAAGGAAAACTTCATCATAATCTCCGGAGTGAAGGAATCCATTTATATTTACATCACTTTAAAGATACTAACATAGCTCAAATCCAAAAATTCATACTCTAAGACATATTAATTTTTACAACTAGATCAAACTCATAAATTTATTAATGTTTTTTTGTACACAATCGAAGAATCCTCTCTCGAATTGGAGAAACCCACAATTTTTTTTGAGAGAAATGGAGAACCCCACAATTGTTGACACAAAAACACTCCCTCAATTTAATTTAATTTTAAATTTTTGGTAAAACTTTTAAAATTTCTTATAAAAAAAATACTACGATAAATCCATCTTTTAATTTAATTTAATAAAATTTAAAATTAACAACAATTCTTCACGAATTTGTTAATAATCTCACAAGTCAATTGATTAATTTTGTATCTTACTAATTACTATAAATTATTAAACGGTAGGCCGTATATAATCCCTTTCTCGTTTGTGTTGTGCTGACATACTCAGGACTATGGCTCCGTTTGGTTTGAGCTTATTTTGAGCTTATGAAAAATAGCTTATGTAAATAAATAAGCTTTTATTTTAATTTATAAACTCTCACTAATCAAAATTGT